>Ga0209659_1000088_pt1 | contig 55438 bp, 79 predicted proteins | sample SaaInlLV_10m_DNA_FD_184658 | JGI IMG/M metagenome (GOLD analysis project Ga0209659, IMG submission 184658) | Marine microbial communities from expanding oxygen minimum zones in the Saanich Inlet - SI072_LV_10m_DNA (SPAdes) (version 2) | ecosystem: Environmental > Aquatic > Marine > Intertidal... | reverse complement strand
ACCGATAAGCAAGTAAGTATATATACAAATAAGTTCTTTGACACTTATGTCTATAGGGTAATTAAATGAACAAAAAGTTTAGAGTAACAGATTATGATATTATATATTTGTCATATGATGAACCAAATGCTGAAAAAAACTATGCAGATTTGTGTAATAAAGTGCCATGGGCTAAACGTGTACATGGAGTTGAAGGATCAGATGCGGCACACAAGGCATGTGCAGAACTAAGCGAAACTGATCGGTTTATTACAATCGATGGTGATAATATTATAGATGAACGATTTCTTAATCAAGAAATAGATTTTGAAGAACATGCTAACTTGTCCACTAGTGTAATTAGTTGGACTGCTAAAAATACAATTAATGGATTAACATACGGCAACGGTGGAATTAAATGCTGGCCAAAAAACTATGTTCTTAACATGCGTACACATGAAAATGCAGATCCAAATAACGCCCATGCACAGGTTGATTTTTGTTGGGATATTAAATATATACAAATGAACGGAACCTACAGCGAAATAATGAATAACGCTACTCCGCATCAAGCATGGCGTGCTGGATTTAGAGAAGGTGTAAAGATGACATTAGATCAAGGCATTGGGGTAACAAAAGAACAGTTACTTAAGAGTCACTGGAAAAATTTGCATCGATTATATATTTGGTTAATGGTAGGTGCAGATGTAGAAAACGGAAAATGGGCTATTTACGGTGCTAGAGAAGGACTGTACAAAACTATGTGTACAGACTGGAATTTTATCAATGTACGTGACTTTGAATATCTTAATAATCTTTGGAAAGAAATTGAACCTAAAGTATCAATGGACGGACTAGAAGACTCTATTGAAGAATATGGTATTAAGCTTATTAAAGAACTTGAAATACCGATTGCAGAAAGTCCGTTAAACGCACAACAAAGTAAGTTCTTTAAGACAGTGTACCAGAATCCTGCTCGTACTGCTAATCAACAATTTATTAACCAGGAATGTTAATGACAGATATACATACTTTTAAAAAAGAAAAATTAGATAAAGTAAGTTGTTCATTTTGTATAGCAAAATGGAAGCAAGTAACAATACATCTTCATAATGGACATACACATAGTTGTCACCATCCAGCGCCACACAAGATACCTATTGAAGAATTAAAAGATAACCCTAGCGCATTACATAATACTAATTTTAAAAAACAACAGCGTAAAAAGATGCTAGAAGGCGACCGCCCCAACGAATGTGATTATTGCTGGCGTGTGGAAGATTCCGGTAGCGATAGTTTAAGCGACAGAACATATAAATCAGCTGAGCCTTGGTCTCAGTCATACCTAGAAGATATTGTATCCAAGCCGTGGGACGATAATGTTAACCCGAGCTATCTTGAAGTCAGCTTTAGTAGTGTTTGTAATTTTAAATGCTCATATTGTTCTCCACAGGTTAGTAGTAAGTGGATGGAAGAAATACAACAACATGGCCCATATCCAACTTCAACTAAATTTAATAATTTAGATTATTTGCGTGAAACAAATTCGATGCCTATTCCAAATAGAGAACATAATCCTTATGTCGAAGCATTTTGGAAATGGTGGCCTGATGTTTCAAAGGACTTACATCACTTTAGAATTACCGGCGGCGAGCCATTACTTGCTAAAGATACTTTTAAAGTTTTAGATGATCTAATAGCAAATCCTAAGCCTAATCTAGAAGTGTCAATTAACAGTAATATGTGTATACCAGATGCAGTATTTAATAATTTTATTGAAAAAATTAAAATTATCTGTAACGAAGGTAAAGTAAAGAAGTTTAAAATATTTACAAGTGCCGAAGCACATGGAGCTCAGGCTGAATATATACGTCATGGTTTAAATTATAATCAATGGTTAGACAATATTCATCGGGTGTTAAGAGAAGTACCAAATTGTTCTTTTACATGTATGAGTACCTATAACTTTTTAAGTTTGTTTAGTTTTAAAGAGTTTAGCAAAGATATTCTTGATATAAAGCAAGAATACGGCGGACACGATGTAAGACTTCATCCTATGATTCTCGATGTTCCATTTTTGAGACATCCTCCACACCAAGCTATTTTCATTATGCCAGAAAAATTTAAAAAGTATGTATACGACCAAGTAACGTATGTACATGAAAATGTTGAAAATCCAACATGGTATGGTACCGCAAATAATAGATTTTATCAGTGGGAAGCAGATAAATTTAAAAGACTATATGAGATCATTACATATATAGATGAAACACATGAAACTAAACCACATGTTATAGAAAATCGATTAAACTTTATTAAGTTTGTTAATGAGCATGACAGAAGGCGCGGAACTAATTTTCTTAAAACGTTCCCTGAAATGGAAGAAGAATATTATAAGTGGTCTAAACTATGAGTGATAAACTAAATAAAAAAAATATAAAAGTTGCATTTTGTTTTAGTGGACAACTTCGTACATGGAACAGATGCATAATGAATTGGAAAAAGTTATTTAAAAATCTAGAAAAAACATATGGTATAACTGAAATTGACGTATTTTGTCATATTTGGGATCACAATACCTTGCAGCAAAGTATTGCTACTGAGAAATATGGTAATAATATTATCGATAACGCATCTGTATTATCTAACGCCGAAATAGGTAATTATATTAAACAACTTAATCCGGTAGATTACAAAATTAGTAATATAACAGCATCTAAGAACTCAACGCAGCAGACACTTGATCAGCAAGCACTTGACACAAAGTGTCTTTACGGTGAATGCAGTAATGCGTGGATGTCACCACAATTTTATTCAGTCATGTATTCTGCACATTTAAAAAGAATGCATGAAATAAAACATAATTTTAATTACGATGTGTGTGTTCGTATGAGAAATGATCTCTATTTCAAAAAAAGTTTATCAGCTCTGTCTATAGAAAATCTGTTAAACCCTAAATTTAATACAGTTTATTCTTGTCATACTGGAATAGATGATGTAATGTGGTTTAAAAGGAGACTAGGTGATATATTTTGGTATGCTGATAGTCCAACATTTGATAAGATGTCAAATTTCTATCAGTGGTTGCCGACATTAGGATCTAGAGCTATATCTCAGACATCAGATGCAGCTCCAGAACATCTATTATATTTTTATGCAAAAATGTTTAACATATCAATAGATACAATATCTGATGATCCTAAAATAGTTCGAGACTCAGAATATGTTAAATTAAAACAAGATTTTGGTTTCGGACCGCTCGGAGGTTATGAAATATCATGAAAGAGAAAATAAGAGTTGCAGTTTGTTTTAGTGGACAAATACGAGATTGGAAACTTGCTTCAAAAAATATTTTAACTTACTTTTCACCGGCAAAAGATTCCGGCATATCAGTAGATTATTTTATACATACTTGGGATACTAACACATGGAGATTTCCAAAAACAGATATACACACCTACATAGACAAGAAGCATAACGATATAAGCGAATTAGTAGACACATATAAGCCAGTTTCGTATCATATGTCAGAATATCATTGTAACGAGTGGAAATCATCTTGGGACCCTTTATTTTATAGTTTTGAATATAGCATAATGCTAAAGAGACAGTACGAATTGGAAAACAATTTTGTATATGATATTGTAATAAAGGCCCGTCCTGACACTGTATATAATCCTACTAAACGTTTTCCGTTCTATCATCATGTTGATGATGGCTCATGCTATACTGCGACTGAAATAGCTAGATTTTCAGCTGAATTTAATACGCAGTGTTTCGACGATGTTATGTTTTTTGGTAACAGCAAAACAATGGATGTTCTGTCAGGGTTATATAAGTATTATGCCTTAAAACATAGAGACAACAAAAACCCAGAAATAACAGTCAAACAACTTAATATTAATACAGAACTACATTTAGGCCCAGGCACGCTTCTTTATCGATATGCAATATCACACAATATTCATCCCGATAGTTATAAAATTGATTACGCAATAGTCCGAAGTACTATGCAAGGTAAGGGACTAGACTCTGTCGAAGACTACGATAAAATAAAAAAACTTTGGCAGGAGTGGTACATATAATGAAATTAATCTTTGACGGAGATAGTTGGACGTTCGGATGTGAAATTGCAGACCCTGTTTTAGCAGCACAGCACCCTCGAGGCACCCATCCAGGAGTATACGATTTTAAGGAAGCAAACGATTATTACAGAATTCCTAAAATTTATCCTCACTATATGGCAAAACAACTAGATTGCGACTATGTAAATCTAAGTTGGCCTGCTGATGACAACAGAACTATAATAGAAAGAACAATGTCATATATTAGTACAGAATATCTAAGTTGTAATAAATCAACTGATGATATATTTGTAATTATTGGTTGGACAAGTCCTGAAAGAAATAGTTTTTGGTGGAAAAATGGAAACTTTTCTAACAAGTTTAGATTATGGCCACAGGTTCAGAACTTTGGTGATAAGAAGCAGAAAAAACTTTGGAAGATGTATGTTCAGCACATGTGGAACCCGGAAGAGTATATACCACGACACGTCTCAGCAATAACACAATTTCAAAATTTTTGTAATGCTCATAATATTAAATGGTTATCTTACAATGCGTTTTATCAAACGCCACATCAAGGACCTGATGGATGGCAAGATCTCGACATAATAGAAGAGCTGAAGAGTATTGATTACAACGTAGGTGGCTACTCATATTCTGATAACGGTAAAAGAAAGTCCAAAAAAATGGTTTTTAGGACGTTATGGGATACAGTTGATCCGGTGAGATTTTATAAAAAGGACCAACCTAATAGTACATTTAAAAGTTTTATTGAAGCAAATGTAGATGATCCTTTAGTAGGTTGGCATCCCAGCCCGTCAGGGCACGAAGCGTGGGCAACTGAATTAGTAAGATACATAAAGGAAAATAATTTATTATGAAAAAACTTGTAATATGTGGCGACAGTTTTGCAAAAGGAATTGGTTGTCGAGATCTTAAAAACGAACCGTACGGAAGTATAGTAGCCGATGAATTAGGATTAGAGCTTATAAATATTGCCAAAGGGTCCAGTACAAATTATAGTATATTTTTACAAGTATTATATGCAATAGAGCATATTAATGATATTGAGATGATATTAGTTACTAATACTAGTTATGATAGGGTAGAATGGGTTGCACACGATGCCGTTACAAATAATAAATTTCCAACTAACTTTGATATAAATTATCATCAATATCCTCCGTATTATCCAGGAAGTTATATGCCACAGGCTGATGGCGAAACACATATAATGCATGATAGCAGTCGTTATAATGGAAAGATCTTTACAGAAAACTTATTTGGCGTAATTGATTATTTTGATAATGTAGTGGGCACAAAAAATGAAACTCCTACTGGATATTATGAAAGATTTTATAACGAGCCTAAGAGTAGAACAAAGATATTATATGACTATGCTCAGCATATACATGATCATCGTATAAACAAGATGCATAGTTTAGGAGCAATAGCAATGTGTCATATTGCTTTAAAAAATGCAAACATACCACACCTTATTGGTACCGAGCCCATAGATGAGTTTAAAAAATTTGTATTAATTGATAATAATAATCATATGGAGATAGATTGGGGAGTATTATCAATTAAGTACCCTGATGATATACCCAGTATGCATACTAGTGCCAAAGGACATAGAGCAGCAGCAAAAATTGCATTAAAAAAAATTAAACAGAATAAGAGGAACAATGAATAAACATACAGTAATTTTACCAACTGCTGGATTAGGTACTCGGATGGGCGATTATACTAAGCATCTTAATAAAGGATTATTGCCGTATAAAGAAAAGCCTGTTATTGCACATATTATAGATCAATTTCCTATAGACACACATTTTGTTATGCCAGTAGGATACTTAGCAGATCAAATTAAAGACTTTTGTGCTGTTGCATATAGCGATAGAAATATTACATTTGTAGATGTTGACTGGGAAAGTAATAAAGCTGGCACAGGCTATTCTTTATTACAATGCAAAGATTATATCAATAGTTCTTTTTGGTATGTTACTTGTGATACTTTTTTTAACGAACCTGTGGTTACTAATACTCCTACACATGATTGCTATTATGTAAAAGATATTCCGCAAAAAGATAGTCATTTGTACACAATGTTTAAAACAAATAGTAATATAATACAAGAAATTACATTTAAAAAAGATGCACCTAGCGACTGGACTGCTTGGACAGGCCTAATGTATATTAGTGAATGGGAAAACTTTTTCGCTAAATTGACCGAACTAAACGATAATGAATTTATACAACTAATACAACCTGGCACCATGTGTAAAACATTAAACAGTTGGTTGGATTTTGGCAGTCCTACATTATATCAAACAGCAGTAGCAAAAAGTCAAAAGTTTGATTTTAGTAAAAAAGACGAAGTTACTTATATTTGTAATAATCGTGTAGTAAAGTGGTGGCACGATAGCACTGTTTCAAAAAAGAAAAATTGCAAGCCTGAATTAAATCCTAAAGTATTCCCTTCAAATTGTTTAGTTAAAGGGCAGTTCATGGCTTATGATTTTGTCCAGGGACAAACATTATACTCGTTTAATAATCCAGTAGTATTTAACAAATTATTAAATTGGCTCGACAACAATGTTTGGACAACTGTAAACAATGATTTGTCGCAATCAGCTATGCTATTTTATAAAGACAAGACAATACGTAGGATAGAAAAGTTCCTAGATAAGCATCCTGTATTACAGAATATAACCCATGTAAATGGCATACAGATAAAATCACATCTAGAATACTTAGATAACATTGACTGGCAATATCTTTCAACTAATACGATACCCGGGTTTATACACGGCGATTTACAATTCGACAATATTATTATAAACAACTCTGGAGACTTTATATTAATTGACTGGCGGCATGATTTTGCTGACACAGTTGACTACGGAGATATATATTATGACTTAGCAAAAATGGCCGGAGGATTTATAGTCAATTATGCAAGTATAAAAAACTATAATTTTGATTTTGAAATAACTGGAACAGAAGTTACTATTAAAATTCCAAATATAGATGAGATTGATACTTATCAACAACTGTTAAAAGAATTTGTATACTCAAAAGGATGGGATTATAAGAAAGTCCAACAATTAATACCTATTATATTTTGGAATATGAGCCCTTTACACAAGTCGCCGTTTGGTATATTTCTCTGGTACCTTGGTATGAAAATGTTTGAAGAATTAGAAAATAATTATTAATAAAATACTAGACAAAAACAATAAAAGGTAGTATAATAAACAAATGTATGATATTGTTTTCATAAGTTACCAAGAACCTAATGCAGACGATAATTGGGAAGCACTTAAAAGTAGGTTTCCTAATGCCAAGCGCATACACGGTGTTAAAGGAATACATCAAGCACATATTGCTGCTGCAAAGAAATGTTTTACAAAGATGTTTTGGATTGTAGACGGCGATGCTGTGATTATGGATGACTTTAATTTTGACTATGAAGTACCTAGTCACCAACAAGATCATGTGCATGTATGGCGTAGTAAAAACCCAGTTAATGATTTAGTATATGGCTATGGGGGAATTAAACTTTTTCCAAGACGTATGACTATACATATGGATACTAGTAAGCCTGATATGACCACAAGTATTACAGGTAAATTTAAAGCAATGCCACAGTTATCAAACGTAACTGCATTTAATACTGGACCATTCGAAACATGGAAAAGTGCATTTAGAGAATGTTGTAAACTAAGTTCAAAGATAATTGATAGACAAAAGAATGAAGAAACAGAAAGTCGTTTACACATCTGGCAGACAGTAGGAAAAGACCGTCCTTACGGAGAATATGCAATTCAAGGGGCTATTCACGGCAAAAAATACGGTGAAAAGTATGCCGATTCCCCTGAAGATTTGCGTAGAATAAATGATTTTGATTGGCTACTGGAAAAGTTCAATGGAGACATTTGAACTATTAGATAGATTTGAATTATTATATCCGACTAATTCAAAGTTATCAGATCTTCGCCGTGCTTATATAGATTATGATTTAAGTAGCTTGTTTAGATTGACTAATAGCGACGAAGAGTTGCGCAAAGCAGTTTTAGAACAAAATTTACATAGTATATTTAGATTAATTGAAGGCAATGTTACAGAAGATATTGAAGATTTGCGTAAAGCAGTTTTAGAACAAAATTTACATAGTATATTTAGATTAATCGATGACGAAGATCTCAGAAAGCTTGTATTAGAAGATAATACATGGAAACTTTGGCCTATACTTGATAGGTATGTTAACACACAATTTACAGCAGCATTTAAAAACTTCTTTGTTAACGAAACAAAAATTTGGAATGACTGTTTTAGCAGAGGACAATTAAAAAGCAAACTTTGGTTAGTGCAAGAACTTAAAAAATGTAATGTAGATCTCGGCATTGTGTTTTTGTGTGCAGGCTGGTATGCTACTCTTGCTACAATGTTGTTTGAAAGTAACATCAACGTAGATAAAGTTAGATCTTTTGATATTGATCCTAGTTGCATAGATATTGCAAAAGTTTTTAACAAACCATGGTTAATGGAAGATTGGCAATTTCAAGCAAGCACAGAAGATATTCATAACATTAATTATGTAGTTCATACTTATAATGTTACTAGGCACGACGGTAGTGTTCAAGCACTTACTGATCAACCAGATACAATTATAAATACAAGTTGTGAACACATTGAAAACTTTGCAGAATGGTATGATTTAATACCAGAAGGTAAATTAGTTGTATTACAAAGCAATGATTATTATGAAATTGAAGAACACGTTAATTGTGTTGGAAGTATAGAAGAGTTTGTAGTAAAAGCACCTATGAATAATATTTTATACAGTGGTGAATTTGATTTGCCCAAGTATAGGAGGTTTATGTTAATTGGATATAAGTAATCTTACAGTCAGACAACTACAGACAGAAAGTGCTCGTGCGCTAACTACAATACAAGCTACAAATAACAATATTTGGCAGTTTAATAAACAAGCACACCATAATAGTCATAACTGGTACAAAGCAGTTATTGAATGGTATGTAAAGGAATACGGCGGACTTCCGAGTAAAGTAGGTCCGGGTAAAAATGTTAAGTTAGTATCGGAGTAGTAATGGATTTTAAAGACGCTTTATACGACAGAAGAAATATATCTTCGTGGTTAGATACCATACCACCAAAAGAAAAAATAGATGAAATAATAAAAATTTTACATGATTGTAGTCCATCTAAACAAAGTGAGGTTAGGTATAATATTGATATTATAGATAACAGTAACTTTGATAAAAGATTACAAATTTACAAAGCGTGTAAAGCAGATACTCACGAATCAAAACCTACAGGAAGATATAATCCTCAGGTATTAGCACCTTGGCTAATATCGTTTTCAGACCAGCGCAGAAATCAAAGTAAACCTAGCAAGTCAGACATGTATTTAGACATTGGTATTGCTGTTGCTACAATTTCTTATACAGCGTCTGCGTTAGGTTTAGATACTGGATTATGCAGATGTATAAATTACGAAGACCTTGCTAAGGAAGTTTTAGGATATAGGCCATTACAGCTTATAGGTATTGGATACAAATCTAGTAGTGAAACATATTATTGTCCGGTTTATAAAAAACAAATGCCTAATATTCGACCACATATAAAACCTAATGTCGACGAGTATGTGCAATATGTACAACTATAAAGATATTAAAGCAATCCATTTAGAAGTAACGCAAAACTGTCAAGCCAATTGTCCTATGTGTGATCGAAACATGAACGGCAAAGGCATCAACCCACATATAAATTTAGATGAGCTCTCACTAGAGGATTGTAAAAAAATATTTACGCCTTCATTTATTGCACAACTAGACACAATGTACATGTGTGGCAACCTAGGAGATCCTATTGTTGCTAAAGATACATTGGAAATATTCAAATACTTTAGATTACATAATGAAAAAATGTGGCTTAGTATGAATACTAATGCAGGAGCAAAAAATGAAGAATGGTGGAGAGACTTGGCTACGTGCCTTGGTAGAATGGGCGCTGTTATTTTTTCGGTTGACGGTCTCAGTGACACTAACCATATATATCGTCAAGGTGTTGTATGGAGCAATGTAGAGCGTAATATGAAAGCGTTTATAGCAGCAGGCGGCAGAGCTCGTTGGGACTTTTTAATCTTTGAACACAATCAACATCAAGTTGAAGAAGCAGAAGCACTTGCTACTGCTTGGGGATGTGAAAAGTTTATGAAGAAAAAAACAGGTCGTTTTGTTACACAAGATTCAAAAAAGAAAGACTCGCATCAAGCAGTTGATCGTAAGGGCAACAAGTCGGCAGAACTTAAAAAACCAGATCAAAAATATCAAAACAAAGCACTATCTAAATTAGATGTAATTAAAAACAAGTACGGCAGTATGGATGCGTATTATGATGCAGCACCGGTAGTTTGCAAAGTAAAGAAAGAAAACAGTTTGTTTATTACAGCAGAAGGGTTGGCGTTACCATGTTGTTGGACTGCTGGACGTATGTACAAATGGTGGCACAAAGATCCTAAAGTAGAACAGATATGGGACTTTATACCTGATATAAGCGCCCTACAAGCACGGAACGGTCTAGAGGCAGTGTTTGCTACAGGCATATTTGAACGTATACAAGACAGCTGGGCAAAGCCTAGTTGTGGCGACGGCAAGTTAAAAGTGTGTGCTATGAAGTGCGGTGCTGAATTTGATCCATTTGCAGAACAATTTAAATAGGAGTATGTAGTAAATGCCCACTGATATGAAAGTAGTTGCTTTACAGACTGCGAGAGCAGGTAGTAAAAGCATTCCTAAGAAAAATTTATTAGAAATAGACGGTCATCCGTTGTTTGCACATAGTATTAATGCAGCGACTAGTAGTAATATAATACAGCATGTATATTGTAGTACAGATGACACTACTATAATGGATTTTAGTAAACATTATAATTTTAATGTTATTAAAAGACCACCCGAACTGTGCTTAGATAACTGTAGTCATTTAGAAGCTATCCGACACGGTGTAAATGAAATTGAAAAAGACCTAGGTAAGCAAGATATTGTAGTTTTGTTATTGGGAAATGTTACTGGAATTGATTCTTCTGCATTAGATGAAGCAATTGAGATGCTGGGCAACAATGATAGTGTAGTAAGCGTAAGTGAAATGAATATGTATAATCCATTTAGAGCACATAAGATCGTTGACGGGTTACTAGCTACCTGGATACCTCAAGACTTAATTCGCAGCGATACAAAAGTTAACGATAAGAACAGTGCTGGTAATATATATTATTGTAACGGTAACTTCTGGGTAATGCGGAGAAATGTATTGTTTAATCATGATAACAACTTACCGTTTGAATGGCTAGGAAAAAAGATAGTTCCCTACATACAAAATGTTTTTCAAGAGTTAGATGCACCGTGGCAACTAGATTATGTAGAACAAAGTATTAACACTTTTAAAGGTCGAATAAAGTAATGAATATTTGGGAACAAGGTGCTGTACTTGGCCTCGATAACAACGAGTCTAATAAGTTATACGGAATAAAACACTGGCACAGATTCATAAACACTCATCAATATTACTTTGTAGATTTTAATAAATCAATTATACCGGCAATGATCCCGATGGGGTATTTTCAAGAACTAGAGCATCGTAAATACTTAACGTATCAAAGCAACTTTAAATATAATGATAACTTTTCTAAATTTAAAAAGTCTTGTCAAAAAATAGATAATGTTCTTACCGAATTTAACTTTAACTTTTTTAAAATTAGACACGATCCGGTATTTAAAGCTAAAGAATTCGGCCAATTTTGTATACTAATAAAAGAAATATATCAATACGGTGCCTTTAATTATCCGTGTTGGCGAGTTCATAAAGATCTTACTATAGCATCACATCCCGGCAATCATTTAAACTTTGCTAGAAGGTATCTAGGATTGCCTCTAAGGGGATTTATTAGTGCATTAAATACTGACACACATACTCTTAACTTTATTAAATTAAATGCTCAAATAATAAAACATATTAAGACTGATAATGATATTATTGAGATACTAGGAACAGATACTATAGCTGCTAGTATACAAAAGTATGGCAACCAGTTAGTACCTTCTTTATATCCATCTGTTCCTCGACCTTTTTGGTCAGGTTATGATAAAAATGGAAACACTGATTGGCCTTGGGAAGATGCCCGTAACTTTTATGATTACTTAGAATCTACTAGTTATGTAAGCATTATTGATGAAATAATAAATTCTAACAACTTTACAACAACAATAGCACAGTATGCAACTGTATATAACGACTTTGGTAACGAAACGTTGTTAGTGAATAATTTTATAGCATTTTTACTAACTGAGCAATCCAAAGATTCAAACTTTAAACTAACCAAGCAATAAGTACAGCATGACAGATAAAAAATATCCTTCAGATACATTTTGTTTATTGCCCTGGGTACACCTAAGCACTAGGCCAGACGGTAGTATGAGAGTATGCTGTACAGCAAATGCAAGTAGTGTCGGTGCAACTAACGATAAAGAACACGGCGGCCAAGTCGGTATTCTTAAAACAGATGACGGCAAACCTAATAACTTAAATGTTAGTGACTTTGAAACAGCGTGGAACAGTAAGTACATGAAGAATGTACGCAAGCAGATGCTTGCGGGCGAAAAGCCACCTAGTTGTCTTAAGTGCTATAAAGAAGAAGCAGCAGGACATCGCAGTAAGCGTATGTGGGAAACAAAATATTGGAGCGATCGTGTTGATTTAGAAAAAATTCTTGCAGACACTCAGCCAGATGGAGAAGTTCCTCCTAATTTAGCATATATTGATTTACGTTTTGGTACTAAGTGTCAGCTTGCTTGTATTATGTGTAGTCCGCACGATAGTAGTGGCTGGATTAAAGATTATAAAAAGATTTTTCCTGAAGTAAAAAACGAATCACTTAAAGAAATTATGCAATGGCAAGACAAGGGCAGCACTAACGGCAGTAGCTATAACTGGCACAAACAAAATCCTACGTTTTGGAAACAGTTTTATGAGCAAATGCCAAGTATGCAACAGATTTATTTTGCAGGCGGTGAGAGTCTTATTATCGAAGAACACTATGAAATACTTGAACATGCGATTAAGATGGGCTATGCAAAAGATCTTGAGTTACGATACAACTCAAACGGAGTTGAATGGCGAGATGATTTGTTTGACCTATGGAAAGAATTCAAACTAGTACGCTTCCATTACAGTATAGACAGTATTAAAGAAATGAATGACTATATTCGTTATCCAAGTAAGTGGAGTAGACAAGAAGAAGTATTTCATTTGTTAGATACTCAGACTAGTAACAATGTTGAAGTTACTATTGCATGTGCAGTGCAAGCACTTAACGTTTATTACTTACCAGACTTTATTCAATGGAAACTAGAACAAAAGTTTAAGAAAGTTAATATGTGGCCCTTTGGCGCAGGTGGTATTAGTCAACACTTTGTATACTGGCCAGCACATTTAAATGTAAAGAGCTTGCCTACAGACTTTAAAGCAAAGTGTAGAGAGAAATACGAAGCATGGTATCCTTGGTGGGAAGAAAACTGGGAGTTAGGTATACCTAGTTGGCACAAAGGCAAAGTTGATTATGATCAATGGCGCAGTGCTGAATATGGTATTAAAAGACTAAATGGTATTCTTAGTTTTATGGAAAGTGAAGATTGGAGCCAACGCTTACCTGAAATGAAAGAGTTCTTAGGGTTGTGTGATAAGCAACGTGGAATTACTTTTGAAGAAACGTTTCCTGAAATGAAAGGTATATTTAATGAAAGCAAAGATTAATACAGCAGATGATATTGCAAATCATAAAAAATATAAATTAGAGTATGAGCATCACATGTGTGATCTAAAAGATCCCAAGGTTCAGCAAAATATTTCAGAAAACTTTCAAAAAGCAGAAGTGTTTGAAGAAGCATTTACTGAAGAAGAAATTTCTTGGATGTACGGCTATGCGTTTAGTCGATGTGATAAAGTGCGGCATAATGAGAACGGTACAATGTTTGTTAGTGGCAATATACAAGGCGTGTACGAAAAGTTTGCAGATAGAATAAATCAAATGATTCCTGGCGCAGAAAATTCTCCGGTAGTCGGTGGAAACTTTTTTATTACACCTAGTCAGTACGGATTGCATAATGACAGCACACGAGAAACAGACTGGCGAAATACTTTAGATAAAACTCCCTATAACAGTGAAAGACGTAAATATGTGCCATGGCGTAATATAATTATTCCATTATTTACTGCACCTAGCAATATCGAAAGTCATATGGTTGCTTTTTCTCAACGCCATGTAGATTATGCACATGTATATCACCACGGTAAGAAGCCTGAGCAGATTGTTGCTACTACCTATCCTATAGTCGATAACTATAGTAATATTAATTTTCATTTATTAGACGGTAGTGTACAAGATAGATCTAAGAACTTGATAAAGTATGATACTGATCACTACGATGAGTATTTGTATTATACTCCGCATCGTAGATTAACAGGGTTGTCACCAGAACTTACTTGCGAATGGAAGCCACGTGCTCCTATTGCTTTTGATGCTGTACAACTACATGCAACAAACAAAGGACGTAAAGATAATCGTCATTGGGTAACTAAAATGGGAGTATTGCTAACTTTCTTGAGAGAAATATAATGAAACAGTTGGAGAGCAGATAAATGTCTGATACCTTGTGCCCTGCACCTTGGGAACATCATTGTATAAACACTAATGGTCGTAATAGGCTTTGTTGTAATGCTGTAACTAGTAAAACTAAATTCCTTGATGGCTTTGAAGACTATTGGACAAGCAAAGAAGTACAAGACGTAAGAGATCAAATGATCAAAGGCGAACGTCCTGACGCTTGTGTGAGTTGTTGGAAAAAGGAAGACGCAGGCATTAAAAGCCTACGGCAAGGAATGACAGCAGCATTACAATCTAGAGGAGGCGAGTGGGAAAAATTTACAAGTAATTTAAACTATGTGCCTAACTATCCTATACACCTTGATTTGAAGTTAGGAAATTATTGTAATCTTTCTTGTAGAATGTGCAGTAGTTATAGTAGTAGTTCATATGCAACAGAATTTCAGCGTATTTTAAAAGATACCGGTATTGATTTAGGCATTAACGATTATGAAAAATATAACAAACAATCTAAATGGTATAACGATCCGCAGTTTGTGAATACTATAAAATCAATGATTGATAACGGATTAAGGCATTTAAAATTTACAGGCGGCGAACCTTTGATGGTTCCGTCTGTTAAGAAACTTTTAGATTATTGTATTGAAAAAAATAAAGCTAAAGATATTGAACTTGTTTTAATTACAAACGGAACATTATTAAATCAATCTTGGATTGACTTATTTTCTCATTTTTCCGATATTTCAATCATTTTTAGTATAGACGGAACTGAGGATATCTTTGAATATATTAGACATCCGGCTAAATGGCACGTAATACTTGATAAACTAAATTTGTTAAAAAGTAATAATGATAACAAATTCTCTTCATTTATTGCATTTACATATCAAATTTATAATATACTTGAAACTAAAAATATGATAGAATTAGCAAGAAAATACAATGTTAACCTTTCGGCTATCATATTAGATACACCAGACTACCTTGATGTTAGCTATGCTCCTGAAAAATTAAAACAACACGCAAAAGATATTATCGAAAATATTACACCTCAAAACCAAACGGAAAAAACTTTTTTGCGTGACTGTAAAAATGCTATAATCCGAAACAAGCATGATAACGAAAAGAGCAAACGCATGATAGAAGTGAGCAAAATAAAAGATACATATAAACAACAAAATTTTGATTTGACAGAAATAGCAAAATATTATGGTTGACTGTGCAGCGATCGATAATGCAATTTTTATTGAAACAGACGGTGTTATTAAGCCCTGTTGCAAGTACGTATCTCATAATTTTGGACATGTAGATAACTTACACAATATTACATTTGATATTCTAAGAAAAGATAAATGGCCAACTGGTTGTTATAACTGCAAACGTCAAGAAGACAACGGAATGCATAGTAAAAGACAACAATACAATGAACTTTATTCTGATAATAACTATTTGTTAGATATTGCTTTAGGAAACTACTGTAATCTAAAATGCAGAATGTGTAGTGCTGATAATAGTACAAGTTGGTTTACAGAAGCAAGAAAGTTAGGCATGCCTGTTCCGAAAGGATTTTCATTATCAAAAAAACAAATAAATGCAGCGTTTGATAGAGTAGACAAATCTAAAAATTTAACCATTGAACTAAAAGGTGGCGAACCTTTAATGAATCCTAATGCTGAATATATATTTCAAAAGTGTATCGAGTATAATGCAGAGATAAAGCTTATAACTAATGGTACGCTACTCCCAGATTGGTTTGTAAATTTATTACCAAATCTTAACATAGACTTTGCTATTAGTATTGACGGTGTAAAAAACACATATGAATATGTTAGAGGTGACAACACATTCTCTTATGATGCTTGCATAGAAAATATTAATAAAATAAAATCAATAATAGGTAAAGTAAGATTTAACTATGTAGTTCAAAACTATACTATCAATGATATGCTTGAGTTTGATAGTTTAAAGCTTGGCAATATAAACTGGATTGTTTTACAAAATCCAGCGTATCTTCAATGTCATGTTATGCCAGACGAAAATAAAAAACCTATCATAGAAGAACTACAAAATATACACAATATTCCTATAGGACTTATTGATTTTTTCAAAAAACCTTGTGATAGTACATTGTATAAACAATTTATTGAGTATAGTGCTAAAATAGACCAGTTTAGATCTCAAAGTTTACAGTCTACTTTGCCACATCTAGTAAATAATATAGGAAATAAATATTATGCCGGAGTCTAAAACATTTTGTGTCTTACCTTGGATGCACCTAGCAACAAATGCAAGTGGCAATCTACGTGTATGCTGTAACAGTACACCTGGTAAGAACTTTGTTACTAAAGAAGACGGAAAACCGTATAAACTTAATAGAGACAATCTTGAAGAAGCATGGAATAGTAATGTATATTCAACTATTAGGAAACAGATGCTCAGTGACGAAAGACCTGACATGTGTGTTAGATGTTTTAGAGAAGAAGATGTTGGCATTAAAAGTGCTAGGCAAAGTTGGAATTCAAAGTGGCAAGAAGATAAAGAGTACACAGAGGACGCACCTTTTGATATAAGGTATGTTGATTTACGACTAGGTAATTCGTGTAATTTAAAATGTCGTATGTGCAATCCTTATGCAAGTAACATGTGGGTAAAGGAATGGCACCTTGTAGATAACGCACTAGACCCTGCAGAGTATGAACGTCTTAGTAAAATGAATTGGCCTGAAGATAAAAAGACTTGGGAAAACTTATTCAGTATTGCACATACTGTTGACGAAATATATTTAACTGGTGGCGAACCGACGGTTATTAAAGAACAACAAAAATTATTAGATTATTTTATTGATAACAATACTGCAAAAGATATACGTTTAAAGTATAATACTAACTTAGTTTTGTTACCAGAATGGTTACTCGAACGCTGGGGGCATTTTAAAAGAGTACAACTTAATTGTTCAATAGATGCAACAGGCGCATTAGATACATATATTCGACATCCGAGTAAATGGTCTAAAATTGTAAAGAATTTTGAAGCTATTAGACAATTAACAAATGCAGGTATTGAAATACATTGTACAGTTCAAATGTATAATATACTAAGATTGCCTGAGCTAATAGACTGGGCTGCTCCGTACGGACATAGAATATACTTTAACATTCTCAATCATCCAGAAGAACTAAACATCAGAGTATTGCCTGCTCATCTGAAAGATCAAGCATCAGCGCAGTTACAACCTTACTTGCATTTAGATAAAGTGCAAGGTATTATTGATTATATGTATGCTGAGGACTGGAATGCTAAGTACGATAAGTTTTTGTCGTATACTGCTGCACTAGACGCTAGTAGAGATGAAAACTTGTCTGAATTAATACCGGAGTTTGCTTAATGCCATATTGTTCTCTTTTAAAAAATCATATGGCTATAACTTTGCCCGGCGAGTATGTGCCTTGTTGTAGATTTAAACAAAAAAAAGTAAGTGATAAAAATTACTATGTAGATGAAATCTCTTTTGATGAATATAAGAATAGCCCATATTATCAAAGCATTATTGAAGACATGAAAACTGGATGGAGTGCAGGATGTATAGCTTGTAAAATAGAAGAAGACAAAAATATAACAAGTTACAGGCAACACAGTAATAATATATATCAAGGGGAAGGAATACAGTATTTAGAAATTAGTTTAAGTAAACAATGTAATCTAGTTTGTAAAATGTGTCATCCTGTATCTAGTAGTAAATGGGAGGACTTACGTAGTAAAAGTGAATACTTACAAGAATACTTTGGCAAATATAGAAGAAATGTTACTTTGGACCTAGAAAACTTGTTAGGTGATTTGGATATAAAAAACTTAACACATATAAAATATCTAGGCGGCGAACCTTTTATTACGAAAGAAATAAAAGATTTGTTTGATTTTTTAGAACATAAAAATGTTATGCATAATGTAAGTATTCTTATTAATAGTAACTGCACTTTATTTCCAAAAAAATGGTTAAGCCAAATAAAAAAGTTTAAAAAATTTAAAATAGGTTTAAGTATTGATGGGTTTGAAAAATCATGTGAGTATTCTAGAGTAGGATCTGATTGGAATATTATATCTACAAATCTAAAAAAATGGAAAGATTTTGCAGATAAAAATAAAAATATTGATTTATATATTGCATCAACAATAAATGTCTTTACTGTGCATGATATAGATAAGTTAAAAGACTTTGCCAACTCACTTGGTATAAGAGTCTCTTTTACTTTAATTAATACTCCGTCACAACTTTCTTTAGAAGCATTGCCTAATGAATATATTAAAAAAATAAAAAATAAATCAAATGAAAAATATTTACAAGATGTAGAAAATGATTATTCAAAATCTCTCCGTCTTGTTACATTTATTAATGAAACTGATAAGATGCAAAAAATAGATGTTAAAAAGTATATACCTGATTTATATAAACATCTAGAGAAGTTAACTAATGCTTAAAATTGGAACATACGGATGTAGTTGGACAGCAGGAACATTTGAAACAAACTACGAATGTTGGCCAGATTATCTGGCAAGAATGAATAAAAATATCCAAGTTGATAATTATTCAACTGGTGGATTAAGTATGCAAGCTATTTTATATCTGTTTGAAAAAAACCGTAAAAATTATGATATTAATATTGTAAAGATGACAAGTCAAATAAGACATACATTTATAGATGAAACTTTTGAAATAAAACTAGAGAATAAAACAGATAACTATAAATGTTTAGCACATAGTCCAGAAATATTAACATTTAATGCAGGTGGACATAATAAAGAACATGTACGAGGTCCTTGGAAAGCAAGGAATACAATGCGTATGTACAGAACTATGTTTGAAAATTATAATGACGACTATGCTACAGTTCAATGTCAAGCATTAGCAAAATACTTTAAGCATAAAGCTGATTTTGTATTTTGCCACCGCCACAAACATCTATATGATTTACCACAAATAAAAGATGTGATTGATTTTGATGAGTTTGTGGTAGACGATGGCTATCATTTTGGACCTGCAGGAGCTAACTTAGAAGCACAATGGGTATCCATCCGTCTTGACAAAATAATCAAAGGGTTGTATAATAAGAGATGACTGAAGATCTAAAATGGAGCAACTATGACTTTTCAAAAATTCCTTTCGAGGACATTATCTCAGTTGGGCAACGCACTTTATTGTATCGTGATCTATTTACTGTTAGCTGGTTGCTTGGTAGGTTCTGTAATTACAAATGTTCTTACTGCTGGCCTTATGCAAGATCGGATAGAAAAGATCATAGACCGACTGATCTATGTTTCAAAACAATCGACGAAATAAAAAGGCAAGCACGTGGCAACGGTTTTAATAGCTTTCATTTTAGTTTATCTGGCGGCGAGCCTACTTTTCACCCTGGTTACTTGGACATTCTCAAACATCTTGCTGATGATGTTAGTAACACTAATTATACTAGCGTTCATATGACATCAAATTGTAGTCGTAATATGCGATGGTTTGAGGACTATGTTGAAAAAGTAAAACCATTTCATAGAGCAAGCATTACAGCTAGTTTACATACAGAACACTTAAATACAACGGAGAAGATGCAGGACTTTGCAGATAAGTTAATACTGTGTCAAGAACACGATGTACAAGTTACAATCAATATGGTCATGGTTCCGGAATGGTTTGAAAAAGACTGGAACAACGCACTGTTCTTCCACGAACAGGGCATCAACGTTACACTCAAGCCACAAAGCGACCCAACGGCTTCACGAGTCGTGGATGGTTACACGGATGAAATGTTACAACGATTGTATAACGGAATGCCGCAAATGGCATATACTGAGTCGAAGCGACAATGGAACGATCGTCCACGGCCAAGTTTCGAACTGCCGCCAGAGACACATGGGTCAAACGACAAAAGTGTTCCATGGCACATGCAAGTAGAGTTAAAAGACTCTAGCGATAAAAAGTACTATATGGATCAAGCAGAACGCTTTAATGCCTTTAATTTCAACAATTTTGAAGGATGGCGCTGCAATGCCGGTTACAGCGGAATAATAATACGGGAGCCTGACGGTAGTGTCAAAAGGAGTTATTCATGTCACGATGCACCACTGGGTAACATCGAGACAGGTTTTACCTTGTTTAAAGAGCCACAAACTTGTATCACAAAAAGTTGCGTAAGCAGTGCCGATTCTAAGATTCCTAAAAGGAAGATATAATGAATATACCAGTAATAGACAAACCTATCGGAGTATTAGTAAGCGGTGGCGCTGATAGTGCATTACTGTTATATCTATTATTACAATCTTATAATTCGACTATACAAATTTTTACAATAGCAAACAGCCAACGGCACTATTATAATGCTAAAGCTGCATTAGATGTTGTACATCGTTGTGCAGAATTAACAAATAACAATAATATAGAACATCATATATTTCACCGTTCTTTACAATCTGACAATGACTTTTATGATATTCCGAAATTATATTTTGATCGACAACTTGTTTATAAAGTTTTTCACGGTTTAACTGCTAATCCTCCTACAGAAGATTTGATTAATTTTCCTAACGAACAGTCAGATCGTGATTTGCAACTTCGTGACCCTAAAGTTAAAAAAGATATTATGCCTGATAATAGTAAGTTTATTTTGCCTTGGATTAATGTTAATAAAAAAGAAATTTATAATTATTATAAAAAATTAGATTTATTAGAAACTCTTTATCCAATTACTCGTAGTTGCGAGACAGACGACGATGTGGGTGCTAATCATTGCGGAAAGTGTTGGTGGTGTGTAGAACGTAAATGGGCATTTGGTAAATTATGTTAAACGGTATTGACTATAAACAGTTTTTGTTAAATTTTTCTAAAACTTTAATATACCAACAAATACAGAAAGACTTTGACATTATAACTTGTCAAAAAGGAATACAACCGTCACTAGATTTTAAGAAAAGGACAGGGTTAACTTTTAGAGAAATTTACGGAAAACGGTCTTATACTGTAGAGGGAAAAACTTCGATCAGCATTACTACTCTTTATTACTTGCAATTTTTATTAGATAAATCACCAGACTATATACACGATATCGGTTGCGGCTGGAATATATGGAAAAGATACTATCCTAATATTGTTGGTATTGATTTTGAGGGAGACTATGCTGATGTAAAAGATAAATTTAACGATAGATTTGTAGAAAATAATCGTGAAAAATTTTCTTCTGCTATGTCAGTAAATACTTTTTTAGGTTTAAAAGAATCAAAAAATTCCGATCCGTTGCCTTGTATTCCGACAACATTTGAAAATTATATAGAGCATTTAACATATTTTGCACAAATCATTTCACCAGGCGGCCGTGCATTTGTTTCTATTAATAAGTTAGGTTTTTTACAATATACTTCTGATAAATGGTTTAAAGATAATAATGTATCAAAATATGATTCTGATAAATTATCAAAATTATTATTACAAGATTTACAAAATAATTTTCCCTATAAAATCTTATGCTTTGATTGCGAATTAGATCCTTTAGATTCAATTTCATTCGACGGGTGTGTGCGTTTGGTATTTGAAAAGGTTGACAGGTTTACATAATTGTGTTATACTCAACTATGTTTAAGTTTAAGGATATAGCTAAGGAGTATGATAAACATGTCAACGACCATATTCCTAACTACTCAAAGGTCATACAAAAAACTTTAAGTATTTGTAGCTTATATCCCTATAATTCAGATATTGTTGACTTTGGAAGTGCCAATGGACAGACATTAAAAATTTTATCTAATCTTGGGTATAATAATTTGCATGGAGTGGAACCTATCCAAGAAATGATTGACATATCAGATTCTAATATAGCCACTTATTACAATGAGTTACCAGATATTAAATTTGACATTATCATAGCTAACTGGGTTCTACACTTTATTAAAGATAAAAGTAATATTTTAACTAAATTTTATAATAGTATGAGTAGTTCTAGCACATTAATTTTAAGTGAAAAGGTTTCTACAGATCTAGTTATAAGGAAATTTTATCATAATTTTAAGATAAGTAATGGGCTTTCAAAACAGCAAATAGAAAATAAAGAAAGAAGCTTAATAGGGGTTATGTATCTTCTTTCTTTAACAGACTATATTTTGTTACTAAATACCATAGGTTTCAAAACTATAGAAATTATAGACGGAGATTGGGGATTTGTTACTCTGATGATAAAGAAATGAATGAAATTATTTTTTATATTACTATAAGCTTTATTTGGTGGCAAATTCTTTCTTCAGTAGCAATCAGTGCAGGATATCATAGATATTTTACTCATCAGTCATATACTGCTCCAGTTTGGTATGAATACATTGTGCTATTATTAGGTCCATTGTCAGGATCTGGTCATGTATTAGGTTGGGCCGGAGTTCATAGGATGCATCATGCCTTTAGTGATACTGAAGAAGATCCTCATAGTCCTAAATATAAAGGATTTTGGAAAGTTTTTTTGTCTACATTTAAAGTGCCATATATACCACGCAAATTTGTTAGAGATTTATTAAGAAATAAACGAGTTATGTTTTTTTATCGTCATCATAATAAAATTAGATTAGGCAGTTTTTTAGTAGGTCTAATCCTATTACCGATAGAATGGTTTATTATTATTTTTATTACTCCTGTTTTATATGGATATCTTGGTTTTGGACTTATAAATGCAATGTGTCATAAGAACGGCGTAGTTAGAAATAGTTGGATAGCTAATATTTTTACAGGAGGAGAAGGGTGGCATGTTAATCATCATGAAAATAGTAAAGACTGGCGTATAGGAAAAACATGGTGGCAATGGGATCCGGGGGCATGGATTATTAAACTGATAAAGGTAAAGAATGTATAATTTTGTAGTTGAAAAAAATAGCTTTGATACTAATGATGTAGAAGATTTATACAACGGTGCAGTAGGTGTCCTAGTAATTAAAAATGCTAAACAAGATGATATTGAATTTTTCGGTGAGCTTCTCCCGCAAGACCTATATAAGAGCAAAGTTATTCCGATCGGAACAAAAAACAAAGAGGAAGATCATGTCTGGAGTACAACAGAAATGCTTTGGCACCAGGATCGTGCGTATAATGAAAACGTACATCCATTTGTAGGATTGTACTGTATTGCCGCAGACGAAGGTTCTAGTGCAACTTATTTCTGTGATATGCAACAAGTATACAAAGACAGCTCACAAGAACTTAAAGATGCTTGCGAAGCTGTTGTAGCAGTCAATGAAGTTGCAAAATATTTTAAACAAGCCGACTACCCGCATACATTTAGAAATAAAGTTTGGGAAAGAGCATATCGTGCCAAAGCACGAGCTAATCACAAACTTGTACAAGAAGATCAATACGGCAAATATTATTTTTATAGTGAAGCATATACACTTACTGAACATGAACAGGAACTTAAACAGTTAAGTTACCAAGATAAGTATGTGTTTAAGCATGACTGGGAGCCTAACGATTTGGTAGTTTACAATAACTATAAAGTTGCACACAAGCGAGACTTTACTCCACCTGACATAGATAGACGTCATTTAAGATTTGCATTAAACAAAAAGGTATTAGCATGAGCAGTAATCAATTCTTAATACTATTACATCATTTACTAATTGCACTAGGCATCTTTGCATATGGATTTGATCCTCTGTGGGCATTTGTTTTGGTGTTTACTGCAATTGTATGGGGAGGTATAGTTGGCGGTAAAATTATGCATTACCACTTTGCTCATTCAACATACCAAGACAGTGTACTTAATTATATTTTAACATTTATAGTTATGTTTACAGGTCTTGGTAGTGTATTAAGTTTTGTTGCTAGTCATAGACAGCATCATCAATATGCTGATACAGAAAAAGATCCACATTCGCCTACACACATAGGAAAGTTTAACGTGTATGTTTTACGTTGGAAAAAACAAAAGATAAGTCCTAAACTGTTTAGAGATATCGCAAAAAGTAGATTTCAAAGATTTATGCACAAGTATTGGTTATATTTTCAACTTACTAGTATTGCAGTACTTGTTATTATAAATCCTGTGTTTGTTTGTTTTGGTATTAGTTTGTTTGTAGCAACAACATTTCATATTGCTGGCATTACAAACGTTTTAGGACATTTAAACGGTGAACCACGCAATGCACCAGAGTTAATATTCACACACGGACCTGCTTGGAAACATGCAGACCACCATAAACACTAGGTGAAAAATGATAACAGTTAATACATGGCAAGACTTTAGAGACAGACCTGAAGTCTTGGAAAAAATAGATTTTTTACTAGAAAAAGCGCAAACTGATCCGAACAATAGAATGCCAGCAAACTATAGTAAAGATAAAATAGCATTAGATACAACACAAGCAGTAAGCATTGCCGAAAGAAATGGCGAGCCCTTTGGTTATAGTTGTATTATGCACAGACCTATATACAAAGATAGTGTTAGAGTAATTAGTAGATTTTACTACTCGCCGATAAAAACAAAAGGATTAAGAAACTCCGAAATGCCATTAAAATACATTTGGAGAGATCATACTATTCAAATGATTGAACAACAAATTGCAGTAGCATACGATATGGGATATTCAGGTGCTTTTATTTCACAGCATGATAAAGCCCTAAAAGTGTTTAAACGTATGTTTTGCGGACTTGAAGTATTGTGTGGTGTAAAAGGATGGCAGTTTGATCCTGACAAAAAATACAAAGTATGCAATGGAGCAGATTGCGAGCATTGGATATTTTGGCACAAAAACTTATACTTAGAGGAAGTCTAATATGGAAACAATTACAGAAATACAAGTAGATGATATCAAACGTTTATCAGATACACAAGTTAAACAAATTGCAGTACTAGCAGCTCATCGTGTTAATGTTCTTATTAAAGGACAAGAACTAACAAAAGCAGACTATGCCAGAATGATGCAGTGCTTCGGTGTAAATCCAAAAAGAGATGTTTGGTTTGAGGATAAGGATCATCACGAAGTAATGTATGTTACTAATAAACTGATGTGTGGAGATGACGGTGACAAGCCAGGTGTGTTTAGTAGAGGCGAACTTAATTGGCACCAAAACGGAACACTAACATTAGATCCAGAAGATTGTGTTGTATTGTACTGTGAAGAGCCTACAAAAGATCCGTGTAACACGCACTTTACAAATGGTGTTGCTGCATACAACAGTTTACCACAAGATGTAAAAGATAAAATTGAAAATACAGAACTTATCTTAACAGCAGATACACGTAGCTTTCACAAACTTAAAAACCCACACTTTGTAAAGCGTAGTATTAAGCCTCGTATACTTGATAACGAACGTGTTTGGACAGAAGTTCCTATGGAAGAAATTGCTGAATTGTGGAAAATACAAGATAGAACACGTTCTGCAGGAAGTACAATCGAACGTGAAATGATGGAAAAAGTTGAAAAGTATTCAGAGCTGGGCGCTCGTTGGAATATGATTTACAAGCGTCTTGTACATAGACATAGACTAACTGGTATTAAAGGTCTTTATTTTCCGTTTTCAAATGTTGTAGGATTTCATGATATTCCAGAAGATGAATGGCAAGATTTGTTTAACTTCTTAAAAGATCATTTCTTAAAAACAAGTGCAGAAGTTAAATGGGAACACGGAGATATTGTTTTGTTTGACAATACACAAGGGTTGCATAAAAGAAGTGTATTCCCAAAAGACGAAAACGGTAATGATCAATCTCGTGAATTGTGGCGAGGAGCATTTTGGTACCATGACATTTAATAGCTCTTATCTTAAAATTGCTGACTTTGTAACTACAGAAGAACGTGAAAGCTTATTGTCTTTAAGTGAGTCAGATGATTTTATTCAACATAGGAGCACTAAAAGTGGAAAACTAAGTCCGTTAAATTTTTTGCCTGTAACGTTCCGCAATTTTGATCGTGCATGGATTATGAAAATGCTACCACACGCAGAACAAGAAATGCATACAGATGGCAAAAACTTAGGAAGAAATGTATTAATTATACATCCTCTTACTGATAACTATTCACCTATAGTAACACAAAATGGCAATGTAAATACTACAGTTATTGTTAACACGCAGTCTTATCATGCAGTTTACAACAATGAATGTACTAGATTAAATTTACAAATTCCCTTTTCTTATAATTGGGAAGATATACAAGACAAAGAACACGAATTTTGGAATATTGTAAAGGAGTTGTATAATGTCTAAAGCAATGGAAAAGTATTACTCGTACCGAAAACTAGAAGCAGATGACTATTGGTCGATACATAGAAATTTTTTGACACCTACAAAACTTACAATTGATATAGATCAATTTAATTTGTGTATGCATCAGTATAAAGATTACTTTAAGTCATGGGGAAATAATAGGCCTGAGTTAAATGATATAAGGTTAGGATTACCTCTTGTAAATTTACATGGAAAATACGATGATATAGATGATATAAGTATAGGTCCGTTAGATCAATATAATAAAGCTAATCCAGAAAATCCTTTATTAGAAAATGATTTTACTGTGACTACTGAAATATTAGATCATAGTTGCTTTAATGAGTTAAACATTATAAAAGATTATATGTGTCGCAGTTGTATATTATATTGGAAAAAAGCTGCTAATTTTCTTCCGCATTATGATGTATTAGTGCCTACTGTAAATTTACGACTATGGGGAACTAATGATCCAGCGAGTGTATCATTGCGTGTACAGCGTGATGGAGAAATGATAGAAGTAGCACATACTGCCGAACCTGGAAGATTATATTTAATTGAAACAAGCACTTTACATGATGCAGAATGTATCGGAAATGAAGTTTATCAATTTTTCTTAGCATTAAATATAGATAGTTATGATATTATAAAATCAGAAATGAGATAAATTTAATGATAAATTTAAAATTTGTAAATATAGGGATAATTGTAAACGGATCAGATAAAATGATGCGAATTAACCCAAATTTTTATCATTTGAAATCTTATTATGAATTCAAAGGAAATCATTTTAAAAAAGTCAATTGGTTGCCGCGCATTTTAGATCCTTGGATTAGTGTTAATGAAATAGTCGATCAAGTTGCACAGGAAAATATAAATGTTTTATGTTTAAGTTTTTTCTCATGGAATCATGATAAGACTATGATGGTTGCAAAAATAGTTAAACGTAAATTTCCGCATATTAAAATAATTGCAGGAGGCCCAAACTTATGGGCGCATAAAGACGAAAATTTTTTTATTGAACATTCTTTTATAGATTATGTAGTGTACGGCGACGGAGAAGAAGCATTTTCAGAAATAATAGATAGCATTGTTGAAAATCGACAATTAAAAGATGACCAAGCTGTAAATATAGTAACTAAAGAAAAAAAATATCCATTCAGAGTATTTAAAGATCTAAATTATCAAAATACTAGTGCTATTCTTAGTTGTAAAAAAGATATAAAAGAAGATGTGGAATATTTCTATAAAAAGGAACTTGAAGTAGTTATCCATTGGGAAAGAGCAAGAGGATGTCCCTACAAGTGTAGCTTCTGTGATTGGAGCAGTGGATTACATCATAAGGTCACTAGATCTAAATCTGATTGGAAATCAGAAATAGACTTTCTTTTTTCTCTAAATATGAGTATTACACCATCTGATGCTAATTGGGGTATTTTTAAAGAAGATATAGAAATTACTCAATATGCAGCAGAAAGAGGAAATTTTTATATACTAAATCTTGCTAAGTTACAAAAAGATAGAGCTTTTGAAATGTCTAGAATTATCTTTAGAGAAAATGAAAAAAAGTCAAACCCGAATCAATGGCTGAAATTAAGTTTTCAAGATTTAGACGAAGATGTCCTAAATGCAATCGAACGACCCGAAATACCCTGGATCGAACATAAATCTTATATTTTAGATTTTGTGGAAGAATTTCCAAAAGCAGTTATTATAGGCGAAATTATATTAGGATTACCTAATCAAAAAAGACAAAACTTAATAAATCAATTTTATGAATTTGAAAAAGTAAGCATACAGCTAGTATTTGCACATTTATGGGAAGTTTTACCTAACTCACCTGCATACGATGAAGAATATCAAAGAAAATATCAAATAGAATTTAAAAAGTTTACTAGTGTTATACAAACTTTTAACAGCATAGAAGATATACATACGTCAGAAAAAAACGGTGATGCAGGTTGGACAAATTCTACATTTGTTATAAAAAATAATTTTATGGATTTTGAAGACATCATATTTACTAAATTAGTGGCAAGAATGTATGGAGCATTTAAAATAAAAGATAAGACTTTTCCTTTTAGTATCATTGAAAATTTAATAATACCGAGTTTAAGTATAGAAGCTAAACGTGTTACGGTTCAAATACTTAAAGAAGGAATATATGGAATTTGTGAAGAAGAAACCGGTGCATGGTATGATTTAGAAACATATTTTATGGACGATAACAACGTAAAAAAGTTTTTAATGAAATATCAGATAGCAACTGATATACATGCAATGCTAAATATTTATAAAAAAGAAAATTAAAACTGTTCTCACAGTTTTATTGCACTAAGTATGTTTAAGAAAGTTGTTGAAAATAAAATGTTTAAAAAAATAGAATTAGATATAGATTATAATAAACTAATACATGAAGTAACAACTGTCAGTAAACAGCGCATGGAAGATCCAATGTCCTGGTCATATCAAATTGCAACACAATGCAGAATAGATAATACAGATTCTGAATTTCAGCTCAAAGAAAGCACTAATAGTTTATTATACGACTGGAGTAATTGGGATCAAAATTCAGGCAAACCACCACCAAAAAAACCTCAAGATCAGCGTTTGACACAAGAACAGTTTGCAGAAACTTGTAATTTATTTAAAGACACTATAATTGAAGAAGTAAATGAACTTGTAAAAGAACAGTACGGTGGTGTTAGAGGACGTATATTAAGTTTACCGCCTAAATTTAGCATGACTTATCATTATGATGAATCACCTAGAATTCACATACCTATTAAAGTAAATGAAAAAACATTTATGGTATTAGAGAAAACATGTTATTGGTTTGAAGTTGAAAATGCTTATTTTGTAGATACTAGGAAATGGCATACTGCTGTGAACGCTAGTATCGATAGCCGTATACATCTTGTTTATTGTGTAAATAGATTAAACTAAGTTTACCCACGCACCGTTTTCGTAGCCTTGGAATTTGTTATCTGTTGAATTGTAAATAACCATTCCGTTAGCTGCGGTAAGAGCATTACGTTCTGTTGTTGTTAATGAACCAAATTGTACAAATCCACTAACTTTTGTGTTACCGTCAAAATCAAATTTTTCAGTAGGTGTAATTGTTCCAAAGCCAAATTTTCCATCAGTGCCTATAAACAATTTATTACTGTTAGGCAATGCATAAGCTGCATCTGTCTTACTAATACTGAAACCGTCACTACCGGCCCCTAGTATTACGCTTGTGTTTTCACCGTTTACGTCTATAGTTTTAACACCAATAATGCCGTGAAAAACACCAGGTGCGGATAGATCTTGTGTTGGCTGATTATTCACACAATATAGTACTGAATTACCTTCTCTTTTTATAAAAACATCAGCACTTACATTTAGATTAAGTGAACCAGATACGTCTATATCCAAAGTACTATTACTGGTGATTGTGTTTGTTGCTAATGGACCAACAAGATTACCATTAAATTGTTGTAGAGTTGCATCAACTAGTATAGTTGTACTATCGTCTGCAAAAACATCACCAAATAATGATCCGTGAAAATTTCCGTTTACAACATTAGCAGTCATCTCGTTAGTGCAAACAATATCACCAGTAATATTAATATTACCATTGCCGGTAATACTAGATGAATTTAAATCAAGATTTCCACCTAATGATGGATCATCATCGTCAGATAGCACAGACATGCCGGTTGTGTCAGCTCCAACAGTCCAATGTACTCCGTCATACTGTAAAATACTACCAGGTATAGCATTCTCAATGATTACATCTGATAGATCATCTAGAGAAGCTACACCTCCGACAGTATCACCTGTCCAATGTGCTCCGTTCCATTTTAGTACATCGCCAGCATTTAACGCCCCAATAACTACATCTGATAGATCACCTAATACTGATGCACCGCCACCGCCGCTACCGACTGTATCGATTGCAACACCACCTACTGTTGCTCCATCGCCTACATATAGTTTTTTAGTATCGGTTGTATAAATTAATTCACCTTCAACAGGTGTAAAAGATCCTAGTCTTTCAGCGTCAGTACCGCGTCTAATTTGTAATGGCATGCATCATCTCCGTAAAATTCGTGTTACAGTATTTATGCCTTATCTGCCTTTTTTAAGGAAGGTGCGTGTACGTTTTTGTACATCGTGTTTGACTTTTGGCGTGTCAATACTGAAGTCAATACTTTTAATAACGTTATCGTAATCTGAAAAAAATGTTTCTAATGATGATTCTAAAGATTCTGAATCTGTATATTTTTTCTTTTCCTTCGCTACATCAATAGTATATATCTTTCCGTTATTAAAAAAGATATTAATACTATTGATGTACTCGATGGGTACAGATTTAATTTCTACATCATTAAATACCTCTGGCCAATGATTAACAATCTCCGGAGGTAACTTACTATTATTACTCACTAACTTCCGCTTTTTTCTTTTTCTTAGTAGGAAAAAGATCTTCAGCTTGTTCACGAAGCTTCTTAGCTTCTTTAAACATAGCGTCAGCCTGTGACCTATAAGATGCTGCTAGTTCTTCATCTGAAAGAACGTCGTGGGTATTAGTGTTTGCTATAGGTGCTTCTGCAACTACTGCTTCTGATGTGTCTGTGGGTGTCTTTTGGCTGGGATCTGTTAAGGCAAGATCTTCAACACTTATACCCTTTTGTTGTGCGATAAGATTATTCAGCTCATCGAGCCTAATTGAAGTCTTTTGATTTGGAACTAATTCCACTTCATTAGTAGGCATTTTTTGTAGCTTTCCAGTTGCATGAAAAGCTCTTAGCATTAGGCGTCCATCCGGCAAAGGTGATCTATCTAAAACAAGTGCTAGATCATCTGCTTCTTGTCCAACTGCTGACTCTACGACCTTCATAAGACTGTCATGTTCGTCAGCAGATAGAGTTTCGGTTGCAATGACCAGGCAACTATCCGCGTCGCCTGGTACAACTCTATAAGCAACTACCACACGCCGTTTACTTTTTACGAGTCTTCCGACATGTTTGATCATTGGTTACTTACCCTTCTGCTGCTGGTGCTGCTGCTTCAGCTGCTTGTTGTGCTTGCTGTGATGCTGCAATTGCGCCTAGAAACTGCTCTAGTTTTGTATATGTTGCACCTACTGTTTGCATTTCGTTTGGACGGAATGCGCCACGCTGACTTGCAACGTCGATGATTACTTTTAGTGCTTGCAGATCTTGTACTGTTAAGTCTGCTGGTGCTCCGCCTGCTGCTGCTGGCGCTTCTGCTGCGGTTGCTGCTGTATCTACTGCTTCTGCCGCTTCTTGATTCATTTGGTCTTCCATAGTGGTTCCTTCTCCAACTGTTGTTTCTTCGAAAGTAGTTTCTTCTTGAGCTTGCTCAGTCATTGCTATTCTCCTTTTGCTAATAATAATTATCTGACTGTTTCTAGTTATATTTCAAATGTGGACAAGCTAACATAAAATAGGACATCTCTTTTGAGTCTTCAAATCCTATTTTCATAGCATGTTGCAATTCCTTGTTATGATTTATAACTAGTTCTTTTCCTAAGTAGTATCGACTCTTAAGATTTATTTCTACCCATTTACTTAATGCTTCACCTAGATTATATCTAATACCAGGTATTGTAGCATATTCAAAGTGCGCAGGGGGGTAGGTTAACCTGCGTTCTCCGAAAACATTATAAGGGTTCGGTGTTAGGTTCTTCATGCAGCCTCGTCATAGTGAACTGTCATACCAAACGGTCCTTGTAGATTCTTATCATGATTACTATGAACTAAAAAGATTGTATCACAGTAATCTGGATCTCCCCAGCTATCCCAAGCGTATCCATCTGTAAACATAATGAATTTCTTAGGAACAATATCTTCTTCTTTCATATAATGCCAGTTAGCCATAAAATCAGTGCCACCACCGCCTACAACTTCGTACTCAGTAATTTCACGTCCGTCATCGGCACTAAAGTCGTCTTCATTATATACTTTAGTATCAAAGCACCATATTTTAATTTTATAATCTTTAAATTCGTCCATAATGCCTTTTACTTCACTTAAGAAGTCAGCAGCTTGCTCGTTTCCGATCGAACCGCTCATATCAATACTAATGCACAGTTCGCATGTATCTAAAAAGTCTTGTCCTGGAAGAATAGCACCAGTATGCATACTCTTACGATTAGGACGAGCAAATGTAAAGTCATTTTTAATTGTAGATTGTATTTGCTGACGGATTAGTTCACGCCAGTTCATTTTAGGCTCTGTAAGCTCTTTGATCATACGTGCAACGCCTGCAGGAACATTACCAGCGCCAGCAGTTTGCGCAGCATTAATCATTGCTTCTTTCATTTCATCACGGATTTGATCTAATTCTTCTTTAGAATAGCTAGGACGTCCGCCGCTCTTACCACCGTCTTTGCCTTCGTCGTCGCCGTCACCATCGTCGCCTTCGCTCCAGTCATAGTGTTCGTCTAGCATTTCTCCTAGTTGATCTAAGAACTCTTCACCGTTCTTTTTAGCTTCGTTAAACAAATCATCATATACTTCTTCTGACATCCAGTCACGGTATTTAAAGTCTTGGAAACAGTCAACTAGTTTAGGAATAGTACCAATACGCTGATCTACTAGCATATTGTTTACAATATAATCCGCAGCGATATTGTACAGCATCGGATTACGGTCTTCACGGCGTGTTAAGTGATCAAATACGCAGTGTAGGATTTCGTGTGCAATAACAAATTCAATTTCTTTATTATCCATAGCATTAAAGAATTGTGTATTATAATACAAGTTACGACCATCTGTTGCAGCAGTCATACACCAGTCATCACATGCTTGGATTTTTAAACGTGTAGCTAGATTACCAAAGAACGGATGACGCAATAATAAACCAACTCTTGCAGTAATAATACGATCTACTACAATAGCGTTCATTTCTTTTAGCTCATCTGCGGTAAGGTCTGGATCAGGTGACCAGTTTTTAAGTTTAGTTTGCGTTTTTTTAGCAGACATCTTAATTGTAACAATATCAGTAAAGTCTAGCATGTACCATCTCCGTTTGTTATAATACTAATATAACACATCTTGTGCAAATGTCAAGAGAAAGTGGACCAAAATATGGCCCACTTCCCTTATTATTAGCTACCTTGAGCAGCTTTAATATACTTTCCGTAACGATCGTGGAATTCGTCGAAACATTCGACAGCATCCGGATCAATCGGCAAGCTATATTGAGTAAGAGCAAGTTTGATACCCATAACAACCATTTCGGTGTCAAAGTTATCCATTGAGAAACGTAAGAAATTATTGACCATATTGTCGAACTTCTTATTGTTTGCATCACTTGCTTCTTTGAGCTCATAACATAATGATACGGTTAAGGAATACATTGCACTGATTTCCGTAGCCTTGAGCTCTTTTACCTTACCTTCCAGAATGTCTGTTGGGTTAGGCATATTAGCAGCAACTTTACGGTGAGCCATAAATTTTACTGCCAATCCTTCTCCTACTGAACCTGATACTAAATCAGTTGTAGTAGATTCTTCGTCTTCGTCTTCTAGTAGCTCAGACACAAACGACCAACTACGTGGTGTTGCAAATGCTCTGCTAGGAGAACGTGGATCAAAGTTATAAAGGTCTTGCTTTGCAAATTGCAAATAACCTACAACGTCTGAGTGTTGATTATTATCAACTGCCCAGCCAAACCAATCTTCAAATACTACTGCAAGTTCTAAGTGAACAAAGCGATTTGACAACGGAGCAGGCATACGATATGTAACACCTTTGTCCGCTTCTCGGTTACCAGCTGCAATAATAATTACGTTATCTGGTAATTTGTATTGTCCGACACGACGATTTAGAATTAATTGATATGCTGCTGCCTGTACAGCAGGCGCTGCTGAGTTCATCTCATCAAAGAATACTACAATATTATCATATTGTGCAGCAAATTCTTCGTCTGGTAACTCTTCTGGCGCACCCCATGTCATTTTTTCTGTTTTAGGATTAAAATGTGGGATACCTTTGATATCAGTTGGGTCCCAAAGACTTAACCGGATATCAATTAAATGTGAATTAGGTAGAGTATCTGTAACTTGAGCTACGATGTCCGACTTACCAATACCTGGAGGTCCCCAAAGGAAGATTGGACGTTTTTTCTTCATAGCACGTAGGATAGCGCTTTTAGCTTTGTTAGGTCCTACTGTTCTTAACATCTCTGACATGTTGTATTCCTCTCATATGTTTCAGTGCATACAAGTAATATAACATCTATACAGAGTTTGTCAACCTTTTTCTCTGTTCATTGCCTTAATTAAACCATATTTTCTTATATCACCAGAGAAAAGAGTTAGTTCGACTGCTTTCTTTTCGTTCGTTACTGTAATACTACGATTGGTAAGATAGTATGGACAGTCAATAAACTGATCTAAAAAGATAATAACTTGTGTAGTTAGTGGCATTTCAGGAGGATAAGGTATATCGTATGTAGCCAATTCGATCTGTTTAACTATGTCATATCCTGCTTCAGTTAATCTAAGCCCACCGTTGTCTTTTTCTCTAGTATTTTGCCACCATAGAGGCATGTACTGCTTCACAGTAGTATCATCACTTGATTTATCAAGTTGTTTTAGAAAAATTTTAGTGTAAGTTTCTTTCCAGTTCATTCTTCAACTACTACATTACCTTCAGTTAACACATGTACAGCAAAATCATCCGACTTAAACATGTCGTTTAGTCTTTTTGCTAGGTTATGTGCATGTCCTGGGTTAGAAAAGCTTGTTTTCTTATATTTAGGACCTGGGTAATTAGTAAGTATGTTCGAACTTTTAAGATTGAATGGCTTGCCTCTATAAAAGACAGCCCAAATAGCTTCAGCCTCAAGAATTTGTTCACACTTGTATGTAACATTGTCAGTGTGTTCCAAAATAATTGTAGGCTTAGGTCTACTCATAGTATCATCCTTCTCGGCGTCAATACTATTTAGCAGTTCTTCACTTAATTCAATTGTTAAAGCCTGTGCCACCATCTAATCGTACCTCTATTACTTCGTCTGTTTGTGTAGAAGTATTTACTAAAAGCTTTTCTAGGTCCGCAGTTAATCTGGATGATATAATACCCAGCGTAAAGGCAAGATTTTTAGCTTGTGCAATAGGTATCCTTACCTCACGCTGATTAGTATTGTCAGCAGCCTTTACTTGCTGTATAAACTGCTGAATAGGTATGGTGTTTATAGGATCACTTTGCATTCCAAAGTGCTTCTTTCATTTGTGATTCTGTTTTAAAAGGTCCTTTAGATTCGTAACGTTCAATTGTTACTAATTTAGGACAAAAAGACTTTACCCAGCCTTTTTCAAATTTAATTACATAATAACCTGCGCAATACAGGCTTTTAGATTTATCACTCTTTGTAAATAACGGTAAGCTTTGCTTAACATTAAACATTGTATTATAAGGACGCACACTACACGGATATCCGTGTACTTCTAACACTTCTTCTGTACCATCAGAAACAGTAATAGAGTTTCTAAGATCAATACCTAAGTCTGTTTTAATTTGTTTTTTATTAGTAAAAAACTGTGTACCTTTTTTACCTGAGAACACAAACTTTTCTTCGTCAAATGCTAAAGTACCAATATTTTCACCTTGATCTTCAACAATCCAAAATTTGTCTTCTAGTAGTGTTTTTAGTTTCATTATTTAATATACCTTGCTTGTAGAGGTTCGGCAAATGATGCTGCTTGATCAGCTACACGTTGCATATCCCACTTTGCACAAAACTTCATGAGTCTCATACCTACTTGTGTAATATTTTTACTTTCTACATTGTTAATTTCTTCGTTAATGATTGCTCTAATGTCTGCGGGTTGTGCAGTTAAGTCACAAAGTGTAACATTGCGTGTATAGTCATCTAGTACACGATGTTCTACACCTTCATGATCTACCCAACGCTGTAACATCATGTTATTCCAGTTAAAGCCTTTGTCGTTCTTGTCAGCAAATGCTTCTTGTAGGCCTACTTTGTTTTTAGTGCCTTTCTTACGTACACCTGGATATGCACTAAACACGTTGTCACTAGTGTCGCCACGCATACACTTTTCAAACAACATGAATTCAGGATCGGGAGCAGCCTTAGCTTCACCTGTCTTCTTATCAACTACTGCATGACCTTTATCGTCAAAGTAGCCTTTGTATGTAATAGTTGTATTGCTTACACCGTTGTACTGTTGTACATTAGGAGCAATAAGTTGCGCAAAGTCACCGTCAGTACTAATAATAACATGTTTATCATTAGGATGTGACTGTACCCAACCAGCAATTAAGTCATCTGCTTCTAGTTGCGGATGCCGCATAACAGTGCAGTTAGTCTTCTCTGATACAAAGTTCTTAAATTCGTCGAAGATTTCCCAAAACACTGTATCTTCTTCTGTCTCTGCAACAGTCATCTTGTCTCGAGTAACTTGTCTGTTACGCTTGTAAGGCTCATAGAAGTCTTTACGCCAGCTACGTCCTTCTAAACAAAATACAACATGCGAACCTTCAAAGTCACGCCACGCTTTCTTAACACTGTTAAGCGTAATGTGTAGAGCCATGCCTACTTTAGTATCTATGTCGCCACGTACTACATGCCTTGCACGGAAGAACGTGTTAGCAGTATCTACTAGAATATAAGTTGCCATTAGTTTGCCTATTGTTGTTTATATATACGATTATATACGATTATATACGATTAGTCAACCGTTATTAATCCCATAAATTTTCATAGTATTCTCCAAACAATTTAAATCCAGCTGTCATACGTTCTTGGTGTTTTCTCATACCGTCGTGATCAACCCATTCAAAGTGTCCACCGAGGGGTATGTCTAGATTTTCTTTGTATGGCCCATAATAATTATCTTGCCAATCATCTTTGCACTTTTGCTCAAAGGCCCAAATCATTTCATCTAGTATTTCGTTCCAACGTTCTTCAGTAAGATCACTAGGATATCCATGTGTCGTTGCTTTGAGTTGTACAAGCATAGGATGAATAATCATAGCAAGTGTGCAATCCATACTCCATGTGTCGTACGGTTCTATTTCAACATGTTCGGCTCTGTTCTTACGATATGGACCTATGCGTACTTTCATGATACTTCGCTTTTACCTTTGTCAATAGGCACAACATTAATATAACCTGCACCTCTATCTGTATCCATGCCTTCGTCTGCTAACATGTTATATACAATATCTCTGAACCAGCGATCAACAATCTCTTCTTCTGGGTCTTCGTCAACACCGTAGCCGTTTTTAATTAATTCTTCAATAAAGTATTTGTTCCAGTCAAGTTCAAAGAAGCCATTACGAATGTTGTCTTCGTTTACCTGCATATCAAGTACATTTACCCAAGGTTCTTTTTTTCGTGTAGCATATGCCTTTGGGTCACGTACTTTAATAACTTCTAACTCTTTGGCTTCTAGTTCTTGTTCCTTAGCAGTGATACCAGTAATATTTTTTAGCCACTTCTTCATTAGTAATCTATCCTTTGATACAAGTGCCGAATTTCAAGTAATTTAGCTTCGACTTCTTGGTCAAAACTATCTTGTATGCTATATGTGACGCCTTGTTTATACAATTTTTTATTAATCTTATTAATATCGTCTATGTGTTTATATAAAGATTTAACTAGCTCAGTTACTTTAGGATCCTTCATTCTACGTCAGCCTGTGTCTCTGCACTCGGAATAATGCCAAACGCAAGTGTAGCAATACTACCGATATACGGAACTAATACTGCTAGTATCCATAGTCGATGTAGACCTGCATCATCTAGTCTACGTATAGTTGTAGCAATTAAACACCATAGCGTTGCAATTAGCACAACCAATGCAATCAACGGACCAAGTCCGCTTTCTTCCAGTGCTACAATTCCTACAATTGTTCCTAGTATTGATAGTAGTAATACAGCCCAGTATTCCTGCCGTTTTGTTTTATGTTGTAATTGAAAATATTGTTTCATAATCCTAGTTTCCTTAATTTATCTGTATCTACTGCCCTACGTTCCCCAGGCGTTGCCGAAGAGCGAGATGTGAAGTCTTGGGGTAAAACGCCAGCCCCTTTCCATACATGCTTCTGCGACATCTTTGACGTTGAGGTTGTATTCTTCCGACCTACCACCGAGCGGCATAAGGTATACAGGGCATTCCACGCCGTTGTCACGATACGCTTGAACAGCCCGAGTAACTTCATCAAAGTCGTCGTTACTAGCGACAACAAACTTGAGATAAATGTCACTGCCGTCAACGCAGCTATACTCACGAGCAACATCAGGCAATATAGCAGTTTCCCAAGGTTCTCCCGAAACACTAAGTTTTGGGGAACAACTCCAAGTAACTTCAAATCTGTCTTGATCCATGAGATAGTTGAAGAAATCGTCGTGTAAGTTTTGTGTAGTGTTTGTTTCAAATGTAACATTTTTTAAATCCTGCATACGTGGATGTTCGAACAGCTCAATGTACAATCGCTGCCACGCTAATAATGGCTCACCACCTGTTAGAATAAGGTGTACATCCTGGCCATTATCCATTGTCCACTTACCTTCTGGTGTAAGTGACAATAGGTGCTCAACTACTTCGTCAATAGTTGCTTCTTTGTTAAAGTGTTTAAACTCTGGATAGATACTTGCATATGTATCGCATCCTGTGTGTACAATAGGTAAGTCTGTAAACTTTTCAGTTGTTTCGTGTACACCTGCGTCAATTAATGCTTTTACTTCTGCATTATAACGGTTACCTTCTTTATGTTGCTCCCAACGATCTTTTGTTTCGTTAGTGCCAAAGTTCATACAACGAAAGTTACAACCAAAAGTACGCAAGAACACGCTAGGTACTCCTACAAACTTGCCTTCGCCTTGTACGCTATAAAATGCTTCTGAATATCGTAGTTTCATATTAACTCCTAATACTGTATTATAACACTGATGACAATAACAGTCAACAATATTGTTGGTACTTCGTTCATTACTCTCAGTTGTGTTCCTGTGTAACTAAAGTTGCCGTTAGACATTTTTTTACGTGTTGTAATAAGCCATCCATGAAATCCACACATGGTAATTACACTTGCAAGTTTTACATACGGCCATGTTAGACTCCAATCAATATACCCAAAGCCAACTAATGTTAAGCCAGATAGTAATGTAGCAATCATAGCCGGTGTCATTATATATCTTTGTAGCTTATATTCCATGAGTTCAAACACACAATTAAGTCGATCGTTTCCTTCATAGTATTCTGTATGATATACCATAACTCTTGGTAAGTAGAACAGCGCTGCCATCCAACTAATAACAGATAATATGTGTACAACTAACACAACTTGATAGCTCATCTAGAAGCAAACTCCTGTTGTAGTTTAATGTTGTCAAAGAATTCTTTCTTTGTGCCCGGATCGTCTTTAAATGATCCTTGTAACACTGTAGTCTGTGTTAAACTACTGTGTGCCATAATACCTCTGTTCTCACAACAGCCGTGTGTTGCTTGAATATAGACACCTAAGTGTTCAGTATCAGTTGCTTGTTGAATCTCACGTGCAATTACCATTGCAAGTTCTTCTTGTAGTGTTCCGCGTCTAGCACACCACTGTGCAATGCGTGTGTACTTGCTCAACCCAATTAGTTTGTCTGCGGCAATGATGCCAATGTAGGCAACACCTGCTACTGGCTGGTGATGATGCGAACACATGCTCTTTAGTTCCGAACGCACTACCAACATACCTTCATAACGATCATCTGAATCATTAGGAAATGATGTTGCACTAGGTGCAGGATCATAACGCCCTGCCATAATCTCATTAAAGTACATCTTAGCAAGACGTCTTGCTGTGCCTTGTGAGTTAGGATCGTTATGACGATCAATCAATAGTGCATCTAGCACACCTTCAAATGCTGTAGTAGCATTATTGATAAGTTCTTCTTTATCGCCGTCCTGTAATGCTTGTGAGATATTATCGCCAGCCCAATGACGAATGCCTAGATCTTCTAGACGGGCTTTTAATTGTTCCGCTTTGCTCATTTATGTCTCCGATGTTTAGGCAGTGGATTGCCATGAAAAATGGTATACTAATAAAAGTATACCATATATTTAGGTAATTGTCAAGTTAAAAATATTTTTCTAACATTTCTATTTGATCATTGTACTCTGCTACAATTTTAAGTTCTTGTTCAATTGCTTCGAGTACGTCAGGGTGTTCTCCGACACCTGCTGAATTTCGTAGATAAACTTCTACATTCATTGCATGTTTAGCAATATGGCCTTTGGCATGATCCTTAATTGCTTGGATCATATTTTCTCTAGTATATTGTCCTACGCTTGCCATTATAAATCCTTTTATAGTTATAGATAGCAGTATATTAACACAAATTTAAACTAAAGTCAACCTTTTTTCTTTGCTTCCCATTCTGCTTTTTTCTTTTGGTACTCTGATTCGCTTAACCTATGCCAGCCAATACATTTACCTGTTGGTGATCTTCCACATCCGCACATTTATTCTTCCAATTCTTTAAAAAGTTGCATTGCAAATTCGAATGCTCTGTTTGCTTCATCAGCCATTCCGTCGTGCAATCTTGTTCTAGTTTCTTTAATTAATGCTCTTGGCTCAACAAAGTCGTACATTTTACCTGATCCAGGAGCACGTTTCTTAATCATTTGCCCACCATGTAGTTCACCAAAGTGTCTTACATAAATGTGTGCAATTAGTCCTTCGCCTTCTAAGTTGTTAACATAGTCGACATACTCTTGAACAACTGGACATAATACAGACTCGTCTCTTTCGATGCCGAACTCTTCTTCCAGTTCTTCCATATCTGCGAGCATACCAGGTGCTCTGCAAATTCCTTCAATGCCTTCTAGCATACCAGCAGCTCTTGCTGCTACTTCTAGTGCTTCGTACTGTACATATTGATTGTAAATAAACTTGTGATACTCCGGTGCTGGCATACCTTTAAGTAGTTTACGTGCAACAACCATACGTTCTGCGTTTTGGTGATTCTCCCAAGTAAGTTCTTTTAGTTTTGTACTCATAGGAAGGTCCTTAGTGCTCTGTAAATCTTAGGAACATATACCCCAAAAAATACTAAACCCCAAAAGCCTGCCATTAGTATGGCATACTCGGGCCATCTTTCAAAATCTAAATACAATCCTAAACTGATTAGTATAATCCAAGCCCAATCAGTGTAGCCGTGTATTTTCTTTACTTTGTGAGCACCGAATTTTTCGTGTAATTCGCTACGTAGTTTAGCAAACCAAGGACATACGTGACGTAATATCACAAAACCTTCGTTTACTACCATTATTAAATAACCTATAATAAAAGCAATCATATCATTTCTCCATCATAGTTATTTATCATTAACTGCTAGTTTAACTAACTGTACTCATATGGGTAGACTAACCAAACATCCTCTTCTGCTTTGTTTACTTCGTCCCAATAGTATCTTACTTGCGGAAAATCACTTGATAAGTTTTCTGTCATTACTGCAAACCGCACATTGTGGTTCCACACATCATGCCATGCGTGATCTTGCGGCATACAACTAGACATCCAATCTTTTTGTAACCACTGGAATGTTGCACCAGTGTCGTTAATGTCGTCTACAATAAGAATGTTTTTTCTACTAGTGCTATTGCTGGTTAAATTTTCCCATACACCGTCTCGATCTGGTTCGCTGATGTAACCATAAGCATCCTCGGCCATCCAACAGTTACTTTCATTTTCACTGTCGCCATCTCGTAAACTTATTTTAAGTGCATTACACGGTATATCTAACATATGACTTAGAATAACCGCCAGCGGCATTCCGCCTCTAGTAATGCCTACAATATAGTCAGGACGCCAATTCTCTTTGTACATGTCTAGTGCAATCTTAGTTGCAGCAGCATGAACACTATCCCATGTATAATACTTTTTTCTCATTTTGAATCTCTTTTTTGCACATGACGTTTAATAACAGCCCGAGGAACCTCAGGACACGCATCAGCAATTTCTTCCTCGGTAAATGAATCAGGATGTCTAATGCCATACTTATTAAATTGATCTAATGCCCAATTGGCTGCATCTTCTTTAGTCTTAAACATCTTTATACTCCATTTCAGTTTTGATGTCGGTACCTTGGTTGTCTTTTGCAATACCCAGTGCCATAGATTGTATTTGGTCTATTAAGTGATTGCAAGTGTCGATGTCATATTGTTTCTCAGCTTGTTCTGAAAATTCGTTACGTAAACGATGTACCTGAATTGCTAAGTCGTGCATAACATTTATACGTTTAATTAGATCTTCAATCGTATGTTGCATTAGAACGGCACCTCGTCATCTTTTTCATGATTGCCTACATAGTCCTGATGTACCATTTTGTAGATAGATTTAAGATTTTCAAATGCTTTTTCGAGTGCTGGATAGTGTTCGCACATATTACTAATTTTTTCTAAACTAGGCATACGATCTTCAAAGTCTACCATAGATACACTTAAATTACCCCAATTTACATTATCGAGTGTAATAGTATCTGCACCTAAATTTACAGTGGTAACCTCAATACCATCCATACTATATAAATCTTCGTTAACAGTTGTATCTATTGTAACAGTAGTATGTATATCTGTTGATATCCACTCTTCGGTAATATCAAACACATAGTCATTATTTTTATCATCCATTAGCAATTGCTCCATATAATGTTTTACCAGAGAAATAGTTATGTGAAAGTGTCGCAGCTTGTTCGTAGATATCAAATTCATAAGTGTTGTAATTTTCAATGTAGTCTCTTAATTTTGCGATTACTTTGTCTTTGTTTGCAATGTATGCATCAAAGCTCTCTGTCCATTCGCTAGGATATTTAAATTTATCTCTAGCCATTTCACTGTAACTTAGTCTGTCGGGTACCATCGGAATAGCGTCCAACAACGCACCTTCGTACCAACTAATACCTAATGTCTCTTGTAAGTTAGCACTAAACACAACCTTTGCTTGACCTAATAGTTTGTGATATTCGTGCTTGGATAGTCCTTGCTCTTGACATATAACAAATTCATATTCAGGCATAGACTCTGCTAGGTCTCTAAATATTTCAACTTGCTTCTCAGGCGCAACACGATGCGGAAAGAGTATTAAGTTACGTTTTTCTTGTTCGTCGTATTCTGAAATACATAGTTCATCTGACAAGTATTCCATAGGCCAACCGACACGATGTATTTTATCATAATCGATATTATAGTCTTCCATCATTACATCTGTAAACATGTCAATATGGAAGTCACTTGCAAAGAAGTTATCATCATAACATTCAAACATTGACATTTCAGCATGTCTGACCCAAGGCTTATCGCCTATTAATCGTCCAAGGAAATCTGCAGGGTCGTAGGAGCCGGCGTGCCAAAGCCCTCCGACTCTAATACGTACTCCCAATAGCTCTGCCATATACCGTAACTGAATAACAGTTGGGTTCCAAGCATCTGTGTATAAAAAGTAGTCACCGTCTTTAATTATTCCTTCACAAAACATTTCACCAATAAGTTCAAGTTGCTTAGACTTGTATACATTAGTGCCGCCAAAGTTAAGAAAAGCCCCAGGCGTAGTAGCCTGAGGCGTCTCTCCTCCAGACACGACTTCAACTGTTTGATTAGTTGCAAGCCGTAGCTGTTCTGGTAAATGTGTCTTCCACTGCTTTGTATAGCGAGTGTCAACAGCTTCTATATCTACAATATAGATTGTCATAATTACTTCCTGCTGTTAGCTCTTGCCTTTGCACGTAAATAACCTAAATACTTTTGGTATGCCTGCCATACTGTAGCATCTTTCTTATAAAGATCTTTTTCATTAAAGACCTTTCCTTCAAATCTGCAATAATCTCTAAATTGATCGAGATCGTTGAAAACTTTGTTTACAACTGGATTTGTAATAGACATTTTATTTTTCCCTTATATTATGTCTTATGGATATACTATTTGGCAGCCGTTTTCGCCATCTTCGGCTACATCGATGACTACAAAACGGCCTGGATACTTTTCGTTAATCTGTAAGTACAAATCGTCTGCGATCATCTCGCATGACTTATAGTCTAACTGAAGTAGATCTTCTTTATATAAGTTTTCCAACCAACGTTTGAATTGGATAAACTCGATATCTCTGTCATTGTGCGTTACTTGTATCTGCACTTTAAAATGAAACGTATGACGATGTGGATAGCCTAGGAAGCTTACATCATACTCATCACCTGTTGCTAGTGCTGGGTCTTCTAACGCTGCTGGATACTTGTGAATACCTTCTTTGGTAAACGTTACCCAGATGCTGCGTTTTGCATTCTCTAACTTTTCCATCTTAGCGTCCTCTTCTTTGTTACGCCGTTTCATGTAATTATAATAAGATTCTTGTTGGGTCATTCAATTATCTGATCGTTGCGATATTTTAACCAATCAGTGAATTTGTCGTGTGCCATTAAGTCGTGTAAACTATGACACCATACACCTGGATTTGTTTCGTTGAATCCAGTGTCGTCTATTTTAACCATTGTATTATAGTTCCATAGCTTGACATGTGCAATCGGAACTCTAATCTGCGGAATAAAATTATTGTATTCGCACAATCCACCATCGTGAAATGTTTCAATACAAGTAATAGGAATATCTAAAGTACAAAAATAACCTTCTTCTAAAAAATTAATTATAAGGTTTTCCCAAGGCGTCCACTCTTCAGCAACACCCGGAGTAGGATTGAAGCTATGATTAGCCCCGAAGAAGATATGTCTACAATTATGTTTATTGTAGATCTCTTTAATTTTTGCTTCTCTTTGCACACCCTTAACAAAAAGTGTACGCAGACCAAAGGCTGGTGTTTGCTCAACTTCAGTACCTATGAAAAATACGGCGTCATCGCTTACGCCTGATTCATAATCCCTTTCCATCTTGACCCTTTAGCTTTGTTTCTATTCTATTAATTTCATCCTTCAGCCAAAGTTTCATAGTTTTCATTCTATAAAGTTCATCTCTGGCTGTATAACTATTATATAGCTTAGTTACCTTTTTGTCAAGTGATTTATGGTTTTCTCTTAACTTTTCTAACCTTGCTTGCATTTCTTCTCTACTCTCACCCAAAAAATTCCTGTGCCTTTGTAGTTGCATTGAAAGATTTTTTGCCAGTAGCTCCTCTTGTACCGATTACTTTAAGTAAATATTTTCTGTAATCTAGGACAAGTTGTTCTGCTTTTTCCCTGTCATCTGTTCGAAATACTTCTTCGACTATGTCTTTAAAATGCACATGATCAAATTGACCAAGCTGTAACATTTTGGGAGTCATGCCACTGTCATATTGTCTATTTGCTTCTTGCACAGCATTAATATGCATCCATACATTGTGACCCATCATTAGTGCATAAGAAAAACTATCCCAAGATGTCTTTCCTTCTTTACCAATTTTGTTTAAGTCACCCGGACCATAAATGCAAATATCTTTTGCTAACATACCCTGTGAAATAGGAGAATCTAAAAATGAAGAATGTTTGCCTTCACGTACAAATGCTTGACTAAATGGCGTGACATCAGTTGACAGTCCTTTGTCATCTATGCTTGGTACCATTCTGTATACCCATTTAGATTCATGTTGCGTTTCTAGTTCACAATATATTTGACCGTTAGCAGTTGCAAGAAACGGTGAAGCGCAGTCAAAAGTTACAGTAAAGTTTTCGTTATGATACTTTCTAACTGCTCGCTGAATGTCTGTTAATAATACAGCCCATTCTAGTTTACTTGTACCAAGGAAGTGCATAACATCATGCACACCTTTTTCAAGTAGTCCATCAAAACGTAGCGCAACTAAACGTTTAAGCACAAGCTCAACATCGCACATGTTTTGTCCACCCATTGACCATCCGTTAAAATGATCGTTAGGATATTTCTTAGGATCACAATAGTCTTTCATTTGATGATACCAATCATCAGCATCATCAAAGTTTTCGCCCTGTAAAACATTTAAGAATTTACAAGAACCTGTTCTATGTTTCATCCAATAGTCGTTATTAATACGTGTAGCATTAACAGCATCTTGATAGTTATCAATACCTGTTGCTTTTGCACCTTCAGGAGAACGTGCAACCCACGCCGGAATATCAAGTATCATTCCGTAGTCCATGTAAGCGTCCATCCATTTTAGAACGCCATCACGTTTCTTTTGTGCTTTAGGGCAATTAGGATCTTTCCAATCGCCTTCCCAAACACCTTTACCAATTTGGAAGCCACCTGAGTCACCTAGTAACCAAGTGTTTTCTCTATCTCTGTTACGCACCATGTCTTCTTTAGGTACGTGCTTTGTTGTGTCCAAGTCAGCATGTCCAGCTGAGTACAAACTCCATTTATATGAAAATTGTCCTTCTTTGGCATTAAGATAATTTAAACTTTCAACACCATGCGTTAAGTTGCTCGGAACCCTAGCAGGATCTACATAATTGTCATAACGCTGCTTTCCTACATAAGTGGCATAAAAACCACTTAGTGCAGGAAGGAATCGAGCATAATCATTTTGTGCTTCAGTTAAATTTATATTCATTTTGCTTGAGCCGGAAAGTAATACTCATATTCGCCTAAGCCAGTGTCAATTCTAAACTTTAATAAGCCGTTACCAGTAACTGACATTGTAATATCGCCTGTTAGTGATAATACTTTTAATAAGATTTCTGAGATATAAGAATTAAACTTAATCTCACTTCCTACGTCTTCTTGGAATACATACTCGCCTGCGTGTGTATTAGCATCACCCCAGCTAAGATACAAGTCATGTTTTCCGCCTGTTTCTTTAGTGCCAATTTGTACTAAATTTTCTTCGTTGTGCAATGATGTCATAAGTTTCATACGAGAAATTGCAGCCAAGCTCGGAGTAAATTCGCACTCCCAATTTGCACCTTTAAATACTGGCACTGTATACTTTGCTTCGATAATCTGCGGTGACACTAGTCTATATTCATTTTGAAAGTCACCACTTGCATTTTTAAAATGTATAGTGCGACTCACGTCTACACCGTTTTGTGTAGTACCGTTAAGAACTGTAATCACTCCATCCTTTTCATACTCAGGATTTTTAAGTAATAAATTTACTTTTTCTAAATTACTCATACCAATAGTACTTCCTGCACTAAACTCAGGTACAGGCTGGTGCATATTTGCTAACATAATACAAGTTGCCTTGTCGTCGCTATTAGAACAAATTTGTAAATTACTATTATCGTCAATGTCAAGCCTTAGCATAGGCAATACACCCAACGAATGTGTATGTGTAATAATATCTAATAAGATATCTTTCATGTGTTAATCTCCATTAATATTAACTATTTTATTATCATTTGACACAAATGTCAAGTGTTTTGTTATATCGTATTTAGGTTTCCATCCTAAACTGGACAGCATTTCTGTATTTGCACAAGTATAATCACGCTCACCTGGGGTATTTAGACGGATGGGACTGTCGGGTGCAAAGTTTTGGACTTTGATAGGAAAACCGTTACCTACGTCAATAGTCCCGTTTATGTAATCTTTTTCTATTAGTATTTCAATAGCATCGATTACGTCTTCTATATGTACAAAGTCTCGATGATGCCGTGTTACATATGTAAGTGTATTGTTCATTAGCTTTTCAACAAACATGCCTTTACGTGGAGTATCAGACCAGACTGTATGCAGTCTTAATCCCAGCGTATGCGGGTACCGTTCAGCAAGTTCTTCTAGTACAAACTTAGACGCTGCATAAGGGTTCAAATCGGGCTCGTAAGCACTCGAACTACTTGCATACAATATACGTGTATCAGGATATCGAGTAAACAATCTACGACTTGCTTCAACGTTATTCATCCAGTATGCACTTGGATCGTTTATACTTTCACGTACACCCGATCGTCCTGCTAAATGTATAATTAAATCAAAGTCTTGATTTGGTAATTCGCATGTTAACAAGTCATCACCAGATAAAAGATCAATACCGTGTACATTATGTCCTGCAGAAAGCAGTCTGTCTTGTAGTACAGATCCAATAAACCCCTGATGTCCAGTTAGTAGTATTTTCATGTTCTAATCTTATTATTATAATTTTTTGAAGTAGTAATTAAACTAAGATCTACATTATTTCGTTCAGCAGTATCAAGTAAGGCAGATATGTCTTTAGGAAAACAATGCCCGCCGTATCCTCGTTCTTTAGAAATATTTGTATGACTATGTCCTATACGTTCGTCATTACCGATCGACTGTTTAACTGTATCAAAATCCACTCCAAGCGATTCACACAAATCGTATACTTGATTAAAGAAACTTACCTTTGTAGCAAGGTACGCATTACGGAAATATTTTGTAAGTATCAATTCCTCAGGCTGTGCAATAATAGTAGAAGCAGCAGGCCACCATCTAGCAAAGTTTTCTAACCAGAAATTTATGCTCTCCCCGCCTAACCATAAATTACGTGCATAAAATAAATCTTCTTTTGCATTTTTTGCAGTAAGGAACTCGGGTGAAAATGCTAACTGCTTATCCGGAAAAGACAACAGTAAATTGCGCCATCCTTCAATTGAAATTGTGCTCTTAATAAGTATAGGTATATTAGGTACATTGTTAATCACATCAACTATGTTAGACATGTCGCAGGATCCATCATTATGTTGAGGTGTTGATACACATATAATAATGCAACTAGCTCGACTAAGATCTCCGTTCATTCCTTTTAACGGGTCGTATATGACTAGATCGTCACTTATTACATATTCGTGTGCTTGCCCGACAAAACCGTAACCTGCAATACCTACTTTCATTTTAAATCCTTTAAAATTCGCCATGTATCGCGCCAATCAGAAACAGCAAACACTTTACTTGGATGTTTTAGTAATTTTGCAAGTGGATAGTCATTGCCACCAGGCAACACTTTATCACCAAAGAAGTATAAGGTATCATGATCATTAAATTCGTACAGCACTTGGCCTTTGTCACAGCCAGTAGGATAAATGTCTATGCCTGTTTCACCACCTATAGTTGCAGTTATATCTTCATAGTGTGAATTAATTTGGTGTGCAATCGTTTCACGTTCACGCATACCTTCGTCGTGTTTAATATATAGTTTACGCTCACCTAGTGTAGCGTTTCTGCCAACAACTGAAAAGTTTGCACATCCAGGCCGTTCTTCGATATGATTACCTGTTCGTAATACAAAACTACTTTGTTGTAACCAACCGTTGAGCATACTACGCAATGTGTCCGGCATCGTCCATTCACTTCTGCGAACATTTACACCAGCAGCCCAAACATCATTACCCGAACAATTGAATACAACTTTAGTAAGATCTATAGTATGTCCAATTTGCTCAAATGTTTTATCTCGGTCACTACCAGTAACTAGATATACGTCATTTACTAGACAGAATGTATTAAACCATGCCTTGAAGTCTAGGTCCATTAAACCTCTGCTAGGAGTTAAGGTACCGTCTACATCAAATATGTACTTAATCGTCATCTTCATCTCTTACCATAAAGTGTACTTTTACAATACAGTCTTTTTGTTTCTTTACGTAAAATTCTAATCCAGTAGCTGATAAAATTTTCTTTAAGTCATCCAGTGTTACGTCAGTTTCGTTGGGCATTTATTCCTCGTTGTGTTACACGTTCTCTTAGATCACTGCTGCTAAATCTATGATCACGTTTGTTAAAATATAGTTCTATGCCTCTCTTTGCACAAATAGCTCTACCTGTGAAAGTTTTATCTTTATACTCTTCTCCTAATATTCTAACATGGATTGTGTACATTGTCAAGATATCTTCTAGATCTTTTTCACTATTATACGGAATTATTTCATCTACATATTTTATTCCGTTTAATTGTGTATAGCGTTCAACAACAGTTTGTACTGGAGCGTTCTTTTCTGGTCTATCTACACTAGGGTCTGTTTGCAATCCTACTATAAGATAGTCGCATTGATCTTTTGCTTCACGCAACATAGTAACATGTCCTGCATGTAGTAAGTCAAAAGTGCTGCATGTAAATCCTATTCTCATTCGTACCAATGATTCCTTTTTCTACCGAATCCCATATGATCGTCGTATTTGCGTATTGCGTGATTAATAATTGTCCATTTAACCCAGCTGTCTTGACAGTGACCTTTTTCCCACCAAAATAATCTATCTATAATAGGAACAATATGCCATTTGCGATCACGTTTCCTTTGCCACATCCTTGCGCTTATAGTTTGATTATTTCTACCACCAAATACTGTGTTCCAAAAAATACTCCATGCTACGAATATTCTTTTAAAATATTTCCGCATCAGAACGAAAAGAAACTTTGTATTGTTGTATCGTTTTTAGTTGATTCTAAATCATAATCAAGCACACCAATTAAGTTATCTAACTTGTTGTCAATAATTGTTTCAGCCATTAGTGCATCATCAAACGGCAATTCTTTAAACCAATCCGGAATACGCAGTTCGTCTGTAGGATACGCAACGCTTGTATATCCCATTAAGTTAGTTTTTAGTTTGCAGACAATAACTTTCATACCGTCAACAATTTCCTGCGAATACTTGTCACCGTTCATCTTTTTAAGCGTGTTCCAGTTAAGACTTGCTCGAACATGCCCGGGCATATTTGCTTTACCTTGCTTTTCTTCTAAGCGTCTATAGTGTCCAATTTTATTTGCACGTTTGGGTGTACCTTTCTCCCATCCAGGCCTATCTGAAAACTCTTTGCGGAACTCTGTAATACGTTCTAACACTTTACTTTGCGGAACATCAGTAAGTACCATCTCTAATAGTTCTTTTAAAAAGTCCTGCATAAACACCGGAGTATCTGATCTACGCAAGTCCAAGCCCATTGCTTTTACTTTGCCCGGCTTGCCATCTGTGTCGCTTCTAAAGCCTTCAATGTCGTATACAAGTGCTGCATAACGCTTCTTAGTAATATATAAGCCAGACTCTGCAACAATTTCTCTTGCTGCTGCAATAACGTCTGAGCGGCTCCTAGGGCAATGGAATGCTTGCATCATAAAGTCTGGAAACGTTGCATTTGCTGCTTCGCACACTTGATCATACAGTGTGATTACATTGTCTTTGTCCCACGGCAAGTTACCTGCATCAATTTCACTTTTAAGTGTAGGATATCCGCTGAAGTAACAAGAGTCAGTATCACCATAAATCATTGCTTCGCCAACATGATCATACGTACCTGTAATAACCTTGTTTACTTCTGCTGACATATGCTTAACAATAGTTCTACCTGTTAGTGTAGTAGACTGCCCAATACGCTTATCGAAAAAACGGCACCCAGGGTTGAGAATAGCGCCATACAAGCTATTAAGATTAATTTTTTTAACAAGTTGTCTTTTATCCCAGTATTCAATTTCTGCTGTGTTGCCTGCGTCCTTTGCTTTCTTTAGCATCTTCTGCAAGTCTTTACGTTCGCTATACCAACGTTTTAAGATACCTGGAATAACGCCTTCAAACTCTGTTGTAAAGATAGTACCGTTTGAACTAAGCATCCAAGGTTGATTACTATCGAAGATTACTTTGTGTATTTCAGCACCACTTAGTATATCACTACCGCCTGACTCCCAATCCACAGTTAGTGCAATGTCCTTACGTTGTTCCATTACAGCTTCGTATTCTTCTGTGCTAAATCGTCCTTCCCAACTACCTGCAAATGACTTTTTCTTTAGTGTTGTGTCTTCGTGTACGCGAGCATCTGAAATTTCTGGACGTATTTGTCCAATAATAGTTTCTGGAGCCATATTTAATGCACGAATCACACTTGGATATAGCGAGTTCAAATCCATCGAACCAATCCACTTGTGCAAGCCCTTCTTTGGAAATGCAACATATGCACCAGCTGCCTGTGTGCTAACTTGATCATCACGCTTTGGACGATTAGGAACCTGCAATCCTCTATGATGTGCTTCGTTAACAATAGCCTGCTCTGTAACAGCAACAGCGCCCATTGTAGTCTGTAGAAGTACTGTGTTTGCATGTGCTAGTTCGTTAGACAAATCAATAAAACGTAGTTTCTTATCTAGCTTGTCAAGCAATGCAGTATCTTGAATGTTATATTCAATAAACTTACGGAAGTCATTGTTGTATAGCTGATCAAGTGTGCCTTCATATGGCACTTTATTCTCACCTACTTCAATCTCACCAATAGCATCTAGTCTGTAACTATGGCGTTCTTCGTATGTATATTTGCGGTATAGTTCTAAACTGTCTAAGTGTACACGACCTACTAGATCAAATGTAACTGCTGCTTTACCATACTTTTCATAGTCACGTTTCTTAGGCAGTTGCCCCCACAAGCAGAATCTACGTGTGTCGTCTTTGCTTAGTACACGCATAGTTCTGTTAACAGTGTACGGAATATCATAACCTTCGCTGTTCCAACCTGACAAAATATCAGCATCTTCAATTAGCGTTAAGAATGTGTCAATCATGTCACCTTCACGCTCAAACAGCATTACATTTTCAATACCTTCAAGTTCTGCTTTTGCTTGATCCATTGTAAGTGTCTTTGGCGGAACAGCTAAACACACCATTGTTTCTAACCACTGTAAGTATACACTTATAGAGGTGATTGGCATGAAAGGATCAGCAGGATCAGCAAACCCACGCTCTGGATCAAAGTCAGTCTCAATATCGAAGAACGCAATATTAAGTTTAGGCGCATCTTGATTGAGATAGTTTTCAGATAATGACTGAAATATTGGATTAATATCACTCTCAAATAGCTCCTTTCCTTTGTTAATTGCTACTTCTTTACGAAAGTCCTTTGTATTCTTGCATACAATACGACTTAGATTATCGCCGTACACACTCTTGTACTTGCCTCGTTCGTCTTTGTAATAAAATGTATATTTTGCTTGATACTCGCGGTATTCTCTTTTACCGTCTTTGCGTTCAACTACACGGATCATATCTTGATCGCGGTCAAACAATGCGTCTACGTAACTCATTCAATCTCCTGTTGCTTGTGGCCAACTAACCTTCTACCTGTCCGTAAGTGGACGACTCTATATTATATATTACAGTATGAATAACTGCACCATAGCAATTGAGTTCATTACAACAAACCAACTACATAGCACAATTGCAAATGCTGCTTTTCTAATAACTGTACTAACTACACCAAGTATACTACCAATCAAGTATAATGGAATAAAAAGTTCTGTTGCAGGATCAAGCACTGTAAATGTAAGTATAGCACTTGCTGCAATCAAAACTGTTGTTTCTACCATTTCACAATAAAATGCTAGAGGAGAAAGCCTGTAACTTTCTTTACAAAAATCTATGACAGCCTTTATCACTTGTCAACGCCGACTGTAGCAACAATAGTTTCCAAGTCTTCAAACTCGTCTTGATGCTTGTCCCAGTCACGTTTCATTGCAACTTTAATTGCTTTATTAATTAGTGAAGGCTTTACGTTCAGTTCTTCTGCTACTGCCTTTACAGTATCTTTAAGTCCTGCGTTTAGATCTTCAATCTCTTGTAAAACAGTTACGCCTTCTTTGACTAGACGTTCTAGTTTTGCTTTTTCTTCTTGCCCGTAGGTACGATCACTCATAAGAAACTCCTTGTATAACTTAATATACAGGTAATAGCTTAGTTTGTCAAGTGTTAATTACCACTTCACAGAAAGTTTTTTAGTAAGATCTCTTTGAGCTTTTACAGCATTTAAGCAAGCAAGAATGCGATTAGATTTGTCAAATGGGCGACTATAGTGATGTTTTGAATCCCAAGTTTTATTATTGTCCATTTCTTTACGTAGTTCGTTACCTAGTAATTGTTCAATGTACTTTAGATCGTCTTCGGATAAATTTTGAAATTGTTTAGCAACCATTGGATCCCCCTTTTAGCTATGAGGTATTTATCATATACTATTATGTTCACGTTTAATTTTGTCTGCCCAAGCTATTTCGAACAGGTCGTCATAATCATAAAGAGGAGCGCCGTCTGCACCGGCACGCCATAGTCTTGCAAAATATCCGTCTGCGCTTGAAAAGGCTGTTGCATCGGTAATATCGATATGTCCTTTAACTAGGAAGTACATTCTATATGCTTCTTTGCGTTCCATACTGTATTTAACTGATAGTATAAGTTAGGACGCTAACATTGCTCAAATGCGCCTTTGGATTCGTATGTAATTATTTCAAATCCTTGCATTTCTTGTTTGTAACTATACATATCACCTAATATAAGATAATTAAATCCTTGCTCTCTAAAGTATGCACATTCACTACGTAAACTTTTATAACCTAATTTAAGTTTAGGATTTTTATAGTTCCACGCAAATTGATCAGCATGTACAATCTTTTTACTTGGATAAACATAATAGCAACTCCATGCTGCTAGTTCATCGTTGTCGTAATACCCAAATACTGTGCCTCTTGTCCAGTCTTCTCTGTATATAGGATAGATACTATCAAAATCTTTGTACTGAATATATCCTTTATATAGTTCTTCACACTCGGTAAAATG
>Ga0209659_1000082_pt1 | contig 56526 bp, 64 predicted proteins | sample SaaInlLV_10m_DNA_FD_184658 | JGI IMG/M metagenome (GOLD analysis project Ga0209659, IMG submission 184658) | Marine microbial communities from expanding oxygen minimum zones in the Saanich Inlet - SI072_LV_10m_DNA (SPAdes) (version 2) | ecosystem: Environmental > Aquatic > Marine > Intertidal... | reverse complement strand
AATACCACCACTTTGAGCTGGTGCTACATAAACATATCCTTTATCTTCATATCCTTTTTCAATTCTATCAGGATGGTATGGTTCAAAGTATTTACCTTTTAATCTGTATCTATCCTTTTCACCAACTACAGTTACAAATGCTGTTTTAGATGAATCAAACTTACCTATAATTTCTTTTGGGGCGTATGGGTTTTTGATTTGAACAATTTTAGATGATGGAATGCCAAACATCTTTGTCATAATCATTTTCTTTTCATTAAACTTAAATGGTGATTTGATATTATCTGTTTTATTAGATGTACCAATCCACACATTATCTCTACCAAATTGTTTTACCAAATGTTCGTAGGTAGCATTATGCCCTTTATGAAAGGGTTGAAATCTACCAGCGTAAACTACTACCTTTTTTTCTATATTCTCAGTTAAGATTTCCTTAACCCATTCTTTAATTAATTTTCCCATAGTAATAAATATCCTATTTTTAATTTAAAAGTGATTATCCACAATGATAAGTACATGCAATTAATTTTGAAGATGATGGTTCGGTTGACCAATCTACATCTTCTAATGATTTTGCTACTGTATAATTTGCTAAAAATTCACTATTCTGTTTACACCCATATCCACCAGAACCTGATGCGGTTGTTATATAATCACCATTTTCAATGTTACCATTTTGGGAACATACTAAAATTATACCATCACCAATCGACCACGCAGCGTGATAATCATCTTCACCTTCATCTCTTACTCGAGAATACATATATACACCAAATACTCTTTTGTCTTGATATGTTGATGATGTTACACAATATTCTATTGGCTGAACATCTTTCCCTATAAGTTCTGATTTTACTACTGAAAGTATTGTACCTTCTGGATAAATATGATAAAGTGAGTTATCAATCGAACCCGTATCTGCTATTTTATCAGCCGATGTGGAATCTGATTGTAACAATACGGCTTTGTGTTCTCCAGTAAATGTATTATACGCCACTGTATAACCATATGCACTAATAGAACCCAATGAAATATTATTTCCTGCATAGAAATCTATAAGATAATTGTATTGATTATTACTATAATAACTCCAATCATCACCACATCTTATTTTTATTCCCTTATCACCATTGGAATAGCTGCTAGCGTAATTGTTCACTTGTAGAGCATATGTGCTTGTACCGGGTACGGTTATTTCAATTGGTTCAATTGAAGTAATAGAACCTGATGAAATTAACCCCTCTCTGAATGTAATTTTTTCGTGAGAGTTATCAGTTGAATCTTCCATTACTAATGAACTTGATACTTTTGTAAATATATATTTGTGTCCGTTAAATAAATCTTTATCTGCCATATTACTTTCCTTTTAATTTTTTAAACTATCAATTTTGCACCAGTCCCTGTCCACTACGAGTAGTCAGAGTGTATGTTTGTAATAGTAACCCAAAGCTTGAGTAGCCCGATGTAATTGCACCATCATCAAATTGTATCCCATCATCTTGAATAGATAATTCTAATCTAGCAATATCATCTGACCCAGCGTTTGTTGGGAATAATATATCATTTATTACATATGGTGGTGCTACCTGTAATGTTAAATTCATTGTTACACTTCCACCCAAAGAACCATCTAAAACTAATGTAGTGTGGCCACTAACTGTTTGATAATAAGAACCTGAATTTGCACTATTAACATTTACAAACTTTTCAACAATATTAGTTGCGGTTACGAATCCTTCTTTAGTTACTTCAAAACCAGGACTTACAAAACCACCTAATTTCATAGAACCACTATCTAAACTTATAACTGAACCCTCATTAGGTGATAGGTTAAGTGATTGTAGTTCACCAGTCTTAATTTGCCTTCCACCAATTTGTGTTCCAAGGTTTGTTTTTGGTTTTATTACTAAATCTCTAACATACGCAGAGTTAAGTCCATTCCCAGACCAATTTAATATATTCATTGAAAAGAATTCAGTCCCTGCTGATGGGGTGTAATTCGTTTGATATGTAATCCATTCTTGTGGCCAATAAGAACCATTTAAGTTATTACTTACATTACCTACACCAGCTGAACCTGATATTTTTGTCCAACTTAAAGTAGCTTCACCACTAGTACTAAGGGAACCTGGTTCTGAATTACTGCTGTTGGCATATGAAGCATGGGTTATAAATTTTACACCATCTTCTCGTGCACTTGCATCATTAGATTCATACACTCTTAGATACATACCTGTTGTACCTGATGTATAGTTGGTAGCACCACCTTTAACAGTTATTGTTATTCTATATGCAGATGCTTCCTTTTTTATAATTTTGGTTGCCATTCCAATAGTAGTATCCCCAGGGTTGGATAATTCTACAACTTTACCAATAGTACCCCCGAAATCACTAAATTTTATATTACTTGCGACATTATTCCCATATGTTGAAAAGAAATCTGCAGGTCTACCATCCAATGCGCTAATACCAGCCGATGGGTTTGTTATTTCGTTAAATAGATTTTCTACAGCTTCAGCAGGGTCACCAAGTGTAATTGCATTCCCATCCGCATCCAAAACAGAGATAGCTCCAGTTACTTGTACTGCCCCACCACTATCTATTTCGAAATTAGGAGTACTGATTTCTAATTTACCAGCAGTATGATTAAATCTCATGTAATTACCACCAAGTTCACCAACTGCGAATTTAGCATTTGGTCCATCTAATAATATACCTTTTTCTGTAGTGTATGCCCCAGTACCACCAATTTTCATTACACCATCATTAAGATATAACGCAGTACCTGTATCGGTTGATAAGTTGTTTGATTTTATAGTACCTGTTGTAATTGAATCACCACTAATTCTACTTGTACCACCAGAACTAAATTCTTTTATTTTTATATAATCAACATGCGTTATACCCTGCGTATCATTGTAGTTCAATAATAGATATGCTGATATGAATCCATTATTGATTTCAGCTCTCAACGTTCCAGGATTAGTTTTATCATCGTGCATCGTAGTATCACCATTTGAACCACCTGTTCTTGTTGCTCCTTTGAAATAACCTTTGAATGTTTGGAAATACCCAGTACCATTACCAGTACCTAAATTATTAGATGATAGAGTAATATAATGACCTGAAGTATTATTATTCCCATCATAACCAACTCTAGTTACACCATCTGATTGCATTCCGTTTATACCAACATATGCTCTTGTATTAGATGTACCAGCCGTTCTTTTGATTCTAACTTCTACCTCATATAATGATGATTCATTAAATGGTATCAATGTATTAGAAATTATATTTGCTTCATCATCACCACTATTGTTTCCTACAACAAGCGCTTTACCTGAAATACAATCCGTATCTGCCTCTAATGATGGAGTAGAACTACTCGCCCCTTTGTTCCAAAACCAAGCATCACCTGTCCCATCCATCTTTGGAGCATTACCACCATTTGTATCACCTACAGCTGAGTATTGTGAGAAATCATCAAAGAATACTACATTACCATCTCCGTTATCAGGTCTACCTCTAAAGGTTACATCACCTGCGATTTCTACGTTTCCATTCGAACCACTAATATATTGTGAAGTTCCACTTCCTAATAAGAACTTATCTACTTCTATATTTGCGTTTGAACCACTAATTAATAATGATTTATTAGTATTGTTCCATGCTAAGTAACCATCGCTTGGATTACTTGCTCCACTAGCATTTCCACCTAAGTAAAAATTACCACCACTATCTAAGAATGATGTGAAATCTGCTAATGTTGCGGTTGTTCCACTACCAATTGCCCCATGATATCCAAATACATCTGAGTTCATTAGTAAACCTGCTGCTAACGTACCTTGTACTCCACTTAATGATGCATCTAAGAATGAGAAGTCTTGATTGTTTGCTCCTTGGTCTCCCTGCGGTCCAGCTTTAGATTTAGCTATTGAGTAAGTTTTAGATATTGAAACACCACCACTAACAGCTGTAAGTATTACAGAACCACTATCGGGTGTTAATGCTGAAATTGTTAGTACTCTGTTACTGATTGTTGCAGTGAGGTCTGTTGAGTTTTGGTTTGTTACAGTATAATTAGATGATACGTTTGTTACACCTTCATATATAAACATTTCAGTACCACTACCATTAAATGATGAAACAGTTCCATCATTAGCAGCTGGAACTACATCAGCTTCAGATGTTAGGAATGCCGTTACTGCATCTACCCCACCAGCACCAGCTGCGCCAGGTTGAACTGCTACAATTGTAACTGTATCAAATGTTAATTCAGTTGTTGAATCAGCTGCTTCAGATACACTAACTGTAATTGTTTTTGGAGTTGAGAAATATGATGATGGAATTGTGAAGTTTTTTGTATCACCATTTGCTGATACTCCATTTGTATATGTAAGTTCATCTGTTATACCATCGCCTGTAAATTTAAAGTACCCATCTGTAAAGTTTTGTGAATTTGCTGATAATGTAATTGTACCACTTGGTGAAGGGTTTAACCCATCTGCATCATATGTTACAACATTAGTTGCCGCAGTTAATGATACAGTTTTAGAACCAGACCCGGCTGCTCCTGGAGCTCCATCAGTACCTGCTCTAGATTTAACTAATGACATTGTTTTATCAATCTTTACAACCCCAGTTGATAAATTACCACTACCATCTTTTACTTCTTTAATTTCAATATAATCTAATCTAACTACTCCGTTGTTGGTAGGGTGACTAGCTATAAACATTGGTGATATATAAGTTGCGTTTGTATGGATAGTTTTTGGATTATTAATATCAGGAGATTCACCACTATTAGTTGCACTTGATGCACCATGACCTGAGAAATATCCTCTCTTAGTTACCCAATCTGTACCTTCGTTTTCACCAAATGAAAACCCAGCTGCAGCTATATAATGTTGACTACTAAAAGTATTGCTACCAACTACGTTACGTTTTGTGCTTTCATTACTCCAACCATTTACACCAACATAAACTGTTCCAGTACCAGAAACTCTTTTAAACCTAGCTTCAATATAATAAGTTTTAGTATCATCATAAGCAAATATATCTTTACCTGCTATCCAAACCCTATCATTATCAGCATTATTACCAAATTCAACATAGTTGTTTCTTAATTCACCATCACCTGAACCAATACTTATAGTATCAGGATTATCAACTAAGTGCCAATCGTTATCAGTTCCATTAATATCACCAGCACCCCCAACAAGAAATTGTGAGGTAGCCCAATCTTCACCAGTTCTACTTCCCCAACCACTATGATGGATACCACCACTAATTGCAGTGATTATTACAGAACCACTATCGTGATTCATATTTGTAACATTTAAGGATGATGAATTAAATGAGTTAAAATCGTTATCAACAGTAATGCCTGTATTGGATACTCCATTGATAAAGTAGTTTGTTGTTTTATCTGTTACACCTTCAAAAATTGTAACATCAGTTTCTGCTCCTACATATGATGGAACTAAACCATCAGCACCTGCTGCTAATGTGTGTGATTCGTTACCTACTATAACAGTAATAGCATCAGTACCCGATGTACCATCTGCTCCACCATCTAAGGCGAATATTTTAAATGAATCACTTAAAGATCCTGATGTTACTGTTATCGTTATTGGGTATTTAGCTTTAGGAGATGGTGAGTTTGTATTAAATACTAAACTACCACTTATTACTCCACTATTATTTGGTAATGAAGTAGGGGCAAATGTAGGTACATTATGACTACCACCAACTGCATCTATAATTGTTATATCAGATGCCGTTAAAGTTTTTCCTAAATTTTGTTGAGTAATAAATAACTCAATTGTTGTATCATCAGGTGTTGTTGCTGATGCTGATGCAAACGCAAATACTTGTGAATCACCAGTTAATGATATTAAGGATGCTGATGTTCCTGGCGCTCCATCTGAACCATCATCTCCTTGCAGTGCTTGTGATATAGACATCAATTTAGTTAATACAACTGAACCTGATGTTGCTGTAATTTCAACTGAACCACTAAATGGAGTTGTTGAATTTGTTATTGTTACAGTATCACCACTAGTCGTTGTTGTAATATGAGATGAAATTGAACCAGTGTTTATAGTATAATCATTGGTTACATTTGATGTACCTTGAAATACTAAAATATCTGTACTTGCTCCTGCGAATGATATTACATCACCTGATGAACTTACAGGAAGTGTATGTGAATCGTTAGTTAATAATGCCGTTATTGCTGATACACCTGATGTACCATCTGAACCACCCTCAACTTTAAATATTTTTACTGCGTCTTGAAGTGAATCTTTTGTTGCTGATATGGTTAGTGGGAATTTTGATTTATCACTACCCATACCACCAGCATTTGTATTCCCTGCAAATGATACTGAACCACTTACTATACCCGTACCACTAACAGCGTCTGTATTATCAAATGTAAAGTTTGTAATATTACCACCACCATTCATTTGTATTGTAACATCACTTGCTGAAATAGGTGCTACTAAATTCTGTTGTTGAAAACTAAATTCTATAGAAGATGGAGTTGCTGATGTATCTATAACATCATCGAATGCCATAACCTGTGAATCTAAACTACCAATAAGTAATTTAGCAGATGTTCCATCTGAACCATCAGGCCCTTGTTTGGATTTAACCAAACTCATTATTTTATCTATACTTACACTACCACTTGAAGCGTTTATATTAACATAAGCGCTATCAGCTGTCATCGTTGATATGGTAACTGTGTTTCCACTATCCGATGCACTTACCCCAGCACCATTAGATGATGATATAACATAATTAGAAGTTACATTTGTGATTCCTTCAAATACTTCCATATCCGTAGAACCACCCGCAAATACTGCAATTGAGCCAGATGAATCAGCTGCGAATGTATGTGATTCGTTTGTAAGGAAAGCAATTACTGCATCCGTTCCATCTACTCCATCTCCACCACCATCAATTTTAAATATTTTTAAACTATCTTCTAATCCATCTTTAGATACTTCAATCGTAATCGGTAACTTACTTTTGGTGGATGAAAGAGTTGTATTGAATGTTATACTACCACTAACTTGACCTGTTCCATCTGTTACACTTGCAACAAATGCTGGGTCTGCTAAGGTGTTTCCACCTGAATCTTTTATTGTTATATCACCAGCATCTATAGTACCACTTAAATTTTGTTGGTTAACAATAATCAATACATCATTATCTATTGGTGTATTAGATGATGCTGATGGGAATGAGAATACTTGTGAATCTGATGATAGTGATAACAACTTAGCAGCTGCTCCTGGTAAACCAGCAGTACCCTGCTTTGATTTAGAAAGTGTCATCGTTTTAGATAATGATACCGATTCACTAACTGCTGTTATAATAACCGAACCACTATCGTGTGCCATCGATGTGATTGTTACAGTGTTACCACTTATAGATGAACTTACAGATGTTGTTGAATCTTTACTAAAAGTATATTCTGAATTCTTATTTGTAGTCCCTTCGAACACTTCCATATCAGTAACTGCTCCAACGAATGATACTACAGTTCCATCATTTTGTGAAGGTAACGTATGAGATTCATTGGTTAGGAATGTAGTTACTGCATCCACACCACCTACCCCATCACTACCACCTTCTACTTTAAATATTGTTACGGAATCCGTTAGAGTATCATTTGTACAAGATATGGTTAATGGTAAACTAGTCTTAGCTCCATTTAAACCACCACTACTAAATCCACCTGTATATGAAACGCTACCACTTACTATACCACTTTTTTGGTTTGTGGGCCCACCTACACTATTATTGTTGAATGAGAAGTTTGTAACATTATTACTATCTGCGGTGGTGATTGTTATATCACTACTTACAATAACATCATTTAAGTTTTGTTGAGAAAATGAGAAGTTAATTGTACCTGGCGTTGCTGAGTTATCTGTTGAATCATCAAATGCGAATATCTGAGAATCTACACTTCCTATTAATGTTTTTGCGTTATCACCACTTACACCCGGAGTTCCATCCTGGCCATCATCACCTTGTCTAGTAATACCAATCGACATTATTTTTGATAATGATACCGATTCACTAACTGCGGTTATTGTAACTGAACCACTATATGGTGATGTGGTATTTGTTATCGTAAACGCATTTGATGATGAAGTTACCGTTATATATGCTGCTGAACTTTCTGTAAATGAATAGTTTGATGTTTTATCTGTAATACCCTCAAATACTTTCATTTGAGTGTCAGCTCCTGCATATGATTGAATTGCGCCTGAACTACTCAATGGTAGTGTGTGTGATTCATTTGTTAAAAATGCCGTTACTGCATCTACACCAGCAGCACCATCCGAACCAGGTTGTAATCCAAATAATGTTAAACTATCAGTTGATGCGGCTGTTCCACCAGAAGAACCTGTAAATGCTCTTACTTCATATGTTTTAGGAGTAGATGAAGTTGGTTTCTCCAATGCAGTATTAACAGTGAATGTGTTTGTTGTACTTCTACTTCCTTGAATGGTAGCATCTTTATAAAATTCATAATACACATCACCTATAAAGTTTTGTGGTGTTGCGGTTAGTGTTATTGTTTGACCAGATGGTGCTTCATCTCCAAACTCATCAAATGTTACTACATATTTATCAGCTGATAGTTCTACTGTTCGTGCTATAGAACCACTTGATACATTATCAATTGCCGTTTCAACGGATGTTCCATCTGCGAAGTTTAACTGCCCAGTGATTGATAATGTAGATGTTGATGGATTCCAAGATAGTTTATTACCTAATGAGAATTGAGAACCTGAATCTACATAGAACCCAGTATTAGCATTATTATAAGCCCCATGTATTCCAGTAAATAATTTACCATCAGCCATACTAATTCCACCGATAGAACCTGTTTTTGCAATTATACCACCTTGAAGGAATACATTATCGGTTGCTAATCCAAACCCTGGATTTGAATTACCAAACACATAATCTGAATTTGCCAATCCACTTAAATCACCTAATCTTACTTTTAACGCTACATCGTATAATCCACTACCTGTTCTTTCAACAACATCCATATATGGTGTATTCACATCATTTGGATTTGCGTTCATTTTGATATAACCAGTATTTAATTTACCAGTCGAAACAATAACTTGCCCATCTTCGTATGATTGAGCTGCTGAACCTAAATCACCAACGAATTCACCTTGAGAACCACTTCCGTATGCTCTCTGTACCATTATTCTACCATAGGTTTCATCTTCATTCGAACCATCACTATCTATTGATGCTGAATTTAATAAAACATATTCTGTTTGGAAACCTGTATTATCTACTTTCTTTATAAGGAGTATTTCACCTTGAGAGAATCCACTAGCGTTCTTTACAGACATCGTAGTTTCTGTGTCTGTTAACGAACCAGTAATTGTTGTTGAGTTAGCTACCCATAATTGTCCACCAACTGCGTTTACAGATTCTTTTTCAAAAGTTGTTGTTCTTAACGTACCTCTAATTCTTACGTTTTCAAATTCTGCAGTTCCATTTCCTTCAGATGAAATCTTCCACCCTTTTAATCCACTTGCGAAATCTCTAGTTTGTAAGATACCTTCAGGTTTCATTATAAGGTTTCCACCTTCTATAGAACCCGTTGTAATACCCCAACCACCAATCGATGCTGATACGAATCTTGCGAAACCATCTGCTTTGATAGATGAGGATGAGTTTGTTTCAGTAGATGCTGCGCCATTTATTAATGCTGGTGTTTTTATATTTTCTACAGTTAAATCTGATAGAATTGTTGCGTTCGCTCCAATTATTAAACTACCTTCTCCACTATTTGCTTTAGGGTCTAAGTGAAATATAGATGAACTAATTTCAATATTACCATCCGAACCACTTATGTATTGTTCGGTTAGATTACCAATAAAGAACTTATCAGTTTTAACATCTAAAATACCACCATTTGCTGTTGAGAATACAAGGTGTCTGTCATCGTTATCTCCAACGAACTGCATACCAACACCTAATAGCTGGTCTTCACCAAATACAAGATTACCCGAACCACTATAGATTACGAATCCACCTGGTGCTTTTCCTAATGATGCTGAAGTTATACCTCTGTATCCAACGGAACGCATGAATCCACTACTAGAACCACCAATTTCAATACCAGTTCCTAATGTATTGGATATAAAAATAGAACCACTAATTAAGTTCTCTTCACCACCAATGTAAACTTGCTCACCATCAAATACAAATGGCTCTGATATTGTTTCAGTTCTTGATATACTACCCTCAGCGTTTAAATATAATAACTTTAGTATCTTAGGGTCATTTAAGTTTTTAGAAGGAATAGGTACTTTTATATGTGCTGTAGAGCTATATGGTATTGATACTTCATTTAGTAATTCAAAGTCTGCAGATAATCCTTCTGATTTAGCTAATATTTTAATTTTATCTACAACACCAGTTATAGGGTCTATGTTACTGAATTGTAAATCTACAAAGTTTCGTTTGTTTTGTGTTACTGTATTAGAACCACTCTTAATATATTGTATTTTATAATCTGCTTCAGATACAGATTCGTATGTATGTGTTAAATCTTCTCTACCAGCAAATGATGTTGTAAAGTTTGTTAATGTCTTTACATATGTACTATTTAATAATTTTTCAATTGATGAACTAAAGAATGTAGAACTCTCTGGTCCTTCAATATTAGCTACAGGGAATGCTGGTTCTGTAAAGTTATTCAGAATTATAGTTCCACCAATCATTTCAGAATTGAATGTAGAACTATCAGCAATTTGAATTACAGGCGTTGTACCACTAAATAAATACTTCGCCTTACCAGTCTGAACTGTTTGTGTTAATGTGTTATTGGTTTGTGCTTGGTTTTCGTATGGTTCTACACTTTGAGAAACTACTACGCTTGGTACGTTAGTAGGATTAAATATAATCTCTGATGAATTATTTCTATCTCTATCTACATTTAATGTAGTTTGCCATTTAACGTTTATCTTACCTCTCTGATTAGGTGGTAGTGGATTTCCGTTTAAATCAACGTTAGCAATACCTAATAGAGTAATAGTAGCCTCGCCATTTGGAGTGTTATCAATACCCTTATCGTTATAAATCCATATAGATATTACTCTACTTTTATCAGCTTCTAAATAATCAGGAATCTCAAAGTATATAGGTTGTCCGTTAGAATCTCTAACATCGACATATATTTGAGTACCATCCACTAAGTTAGTTGGATGAGCAGTAATTCTTAATAAGTTTTTACCTTTTTGTAAAACCTGTGGGACATCAGAAACTCTAAAGTACTTAGTTGAACGCTGACTATCATCAACGATGAACGTTTGTATATCTTTTAAGTTCTCTCTGTCTGAAAATTTATATTCTAAGGACATTCATTTCTCCTACTGTTTCTACTTTATATATAAGTATGAAAAATACACTTATAACTATAAATATCTAATTGATGAAAATCCATCTAATTTTGTGATATCTATTATTTGGTCAACCATATCCCTAGTCTTATCTATATGTGAGATTGTAACTATGAAATCAAATTCGTTCTTTAGGTAATCGAATAATAAATATAAAGAATTAAAGTTATCTGTATCTAAAGAACCAAACCCCTCATCAATTGCTATAAAGTTTGGACGTGGTAGATTTGACACATTTACTAATGCGGTTCTAATTGCTACGGATGAAATAAACTTCTCCATACCACTTGTTAATTCTAGTGGCCAAAACTCTTCAGTTCCATATGCTATATATGAATTTATATTCTTACCATCTGTATTAAGTATGATTTGGAAATCTACAATTGGTTGTAGTATATTATTTATCTCTACTTCTAATTTAGGTAATATGTCTGATATTAATTGGTATGGTATCCCATCTCTTCTTACACATTGTAAGTAGTATTCATACCCCTCATACTTTTTTTCCATCAATTCTAACTTATCTATAGAATCATTTACAGTTTTAATAACGTTTTGTGAAATTTTAATATCACCACTAACATCAATAATATCATCATTTAGATTCATAATATCTTCATCAATAATATCTAAAGATAATTTGGTTTTATCAATTTTTTGTTGTACTTTTATGTTATGCTTTACTGATGCCGTTTGTTCTAACGATTTACTTATATCTGAAGATGTGTATTTAAGTTTAGTTATTAAGTCTGATAACTCTAAGTTACATGATTTATTAGTTAACTCTAACTTCTCAATCTGATTGGTTAGTTTATCATATTTATCTTTTAATTCTTTTACACTTACTAATACCTCTCTAACATCAAACTTAAACATATCAGATTTCATATCCAGTATTTCCGAAGATAATCGTTTTGATTTGGAAGTTAGTTTAATTATATCATCTGATAATGTTTTTGATTGTTTAGCAAATGGAGTGTTTTTATTCTTTACACAATGTTCACAATCATCATCGAATGATAAAGAACCAATACCATCTAAATGTTCTTGTTTATGCTCAATATCAGTATTTAAAGTATCTAACGATGATGTTATCTCTTCTAACCTATTAACATATGCTTGGTATTTTATATGGCTTTCTTGTAATTTGTTTAAATCGTATGATTGATATTCAGTACTAACTGATTTTAGTTCAATTGATATATTATCCAATTCATCTTTATAATCCGTACATTCTGATGATTTATCTGAAATTTCTAACTCCAGCGAATCTTTTAATCTTATTAGAGAATCTGTATCTATTATAGTATCATCTACGTTTTTTAATTCTGATATTAAGATATCCTTTTCTTCTCTAAGAAGTGTTCGTTTACCCTTTAACTTAGATATTTTATCATTACACTTTACCAATACCTTTTGATTCTTTTCCAAATCCTCTTTTGCTTCTACTAACTTATCAGTAAAGTTTTGATTCTTATAATCTTTTAAGAGTGCACTTAACTCCCTAATCTCATCATTAGCTATTTGATATAATTCTTCAAATACATTCATATCTAAGAATTGAGCAAGTAGTTCTTTCTTTTCTCTTTGTGATTTTTCAATGAACCCACCACTATTAGATTGGTTAGACATTGCTGTAAGAATGAAATCTTCGTATGAACCTACATACTGCCTAATTATAGAGTTTGTATCTCTACGTTCCTCACCATTTAATGAATGAGTAATACCATCTACTATACAATAAAATTCTACATCTACCTTTACAGTTCCTCTTTTTGGAGATTTCTTACCAATTCGTTCTATGAAGTAATCTACCCCATTTATCTCAAAATTAAACTTACAATCGAATTTTGTTTTAGAATAATTTAAAACATCTAATGCTTTTGTTGTACGAGAACATCTATCAAATAAACAAAACGATAACGCATCCCATAGTGATGATTTACCACTAGCATTTGGTGCGAATATCCCATATGCACCTTTCATTTGTGAGAAATCAATTATATTCTTAGGTCCATATGAAAACATATTTGAAAACTCAAATGTTTTTGGTTTCCATATAATATTCTTCATACCCTTAACACTACCCAATTTATTGTTTATATCTTGGTTAATAGTTCGTATAACTTCCAGTTGTTCATCAGCTATAACATATTTATCAGATAAGTACGATTCCATCATTTGATTTTGAAATCCAATATCTCTTACGTTTTGTAGGGTTAGGCTCGAATTACCACTAGAATCTTTTCTATCTGATAATACTTTTTGAATTGTTAGTTCCTGTACTTTCCTACCTACTTTTACCTCTGATATGATTTTCTTTAATTGAGATTGGGATGTATCCTTAACTCTAACTCTCATACGAGGTTTGTTAGGAATTGTTGGATTACCAATCACTTTACCATCTTCTACATCAATAGTAACATACCCATAATCGTTGTGAATTGGAACGAATTCCGATTCTTTGGTTTGAACATCCCATACTAAGATTCCATGCTCAGGATACTTAGCTTCAGCATGATTCTGCATAATTGTAGAACCACAATACTTAATCGTACCCTCATCGTTTAGTGATTGATTTGGTACGTGAATATCACCTAATAGTACTAAATCGTATCCATCGAATGAATCTACTTTTACGTTTTTATTCTCTAATTGGAATCCGTATTCTGTTTTTACCTTATCGACAGGAGCATGATATAAAGCAATCTTATAATCACCATGTACCTCTTCAGATGGGATAATTTCCTTAGATTCCCCAAAAACCGATGAGTGTGAAAAGGAAATTCCACCCATTTTCCAAACTCCATCATCCTTCAGATAATGTAGATTTGAATGGTTTAGTGCATTTACAATTGGTGATAACGCATCTAATCGAGATGGGTTATTTAGGTTAGCATCGTGGTTACCTGGTATTAAAATGGTTGGTAACATATCTGATAAGTTCTTTAGAAATGTTTGTGTCATCTCTATAACTTCAGGAGTCATATCCGTTTTTGCGTGAACAATATCCCCACAAAGAACGATAACACTATCATCAGTTTTGGTGGTTTTTATGTACTCATAAAGGTTTTCGAATACTTCTCTATACTCTTTATGTCTTTTTAAATTTCTGATATGTACATCAGCTATGTGGTAAATCTTTTTGATTGTACCATCATACTTAATTCTTTTTGATTTTCTCATACACCTAATAACTTATACTCCATTAACTTTCTTAGTGAAAGTAATTCAGTATTTTTTATTTTTTCATTAATAGTTTTAAAACCCATATCTGATGGGTCTGAATCTTTTAGTTCAACGATGTGAACATTTACTCCGTTATTCATAAGGGATTCTGCGAATCTAAGTGAATTCTTAAATGCATCGGAATCTAATGCTAAATACACACTTTTTACCCCCTTACTCATTATTTTCTTTTGTAGTTCCGATTGTGGTGATTTACCAAACAATGGAATACTATTCATTCTAACTGCTATAGCATCAAATACTCCTTCACAAATTACAATTGGTAAATCCCAATTAACAAACATCTCAAACCCTACTACATCTTTGGATACATCAGGATTCTTATGTTTGAATGCAGAATCATAAAAACTTCTACCTACAAAATAATTTAACATACCATTCTCATCATAAGATGGTACGATTATTTTATGTTTGTATATACCTTCCTCACAATACCCCATTTGGTACTTTAATACCTCTGCTGGTGTTACACCTCTTCTATTCAAATAAGATATAGCATGCTTCCTTATAACTGATGTGGAAGCCTTCCATAATGGAATGTATTCAGATGGGAGTTGAACCAACTCAGTTTTACCATTATTTTCAGAATTTGGTAAATTTGAGTATCTATACTTTCTACTAAAGATTGAGTTGTGTGCATCCCATACTTCCTTAGATACTTTAAGTTTTCTGAAAAGAGAGCGTATTGATTTACCCTTTTCATCAGATATCCAACAATGCCAAGGGTTATCGGCATTAGAATTTAACTTTATGTTTATCTCCAATTTAGGTTTATGATGATTCACAAACGGAGACCAAAACGCATAGTTATCGCCTGATGTTTTCTTAGCTTTACCTAAGATTGATTCTAATAAAGATAGTAGCTGTTCTTCCATATTGTTATAAATATACAAATAATAATTGGATTATCCAAAGAATTTCTGAATTTCTTTTTCATCTATCCATTCTTGTGGGATTTCTTTTTTTGCCCATTTGAATCCGTTCTTCTCACACCATTGTGCATATGTGGTTTTAGAACCTTTGTATATTTTAGAATTTGGAGATTGTAATACGAACCTTAAATCCATATCAGGATTCTGTTCTTTTATATGTAAATGTTTTTTTCTATCTTCTGGTAAGAACCAACCTTTTGATTCTATAAAGATATTATTAGGTAATCTGAAATCAGGTTTGTAAGTATGATGAGTTGCTGGGATTGTATATGATACTTCGTGCTTTTCGTATTCACCATCAATTCCTTTAGATTTTAATTGTTCATCTATATGAGTTTCTAACCCACTCTTATGACCCTTCAGTTTTTGGATATGGGACCAATTTCCTTTTTTATTCATAACTTTTTATTTTTATACTAACTAAATCTATTGGTGTATTTGTGTGGAATTTCCCAAGGTTCGAGGTCATCGGGTGTTGGGTCGTTAGGTGGTAAAACATTTGGAGAATACATATCAGCTGCGAAACTATTTGGTTGGTCAAATGCTTCACCCAATTCCCCACCAACTAAAATATCAGGTCTATCTAACTTACCCCAAACAAATTTACTATTACCTTGCTTATCTTTAACTTCAGTAATTGTAGCGGTTCTACCACTCATTAAAGAACCAGTGCCAGGTGCTCCAAACGCCCCATCTAAATCTAATCTAACTTTTACTGTAATATCTACATCATCTCTGTTTTGAATTGCCGATGCTAATTTACCAATTGCTATTAAATCACCATTTGGATTGTATAACCCAATTGCTGTATAGTAATTCTTAAAATCAGAACCAGTAACAAACCCTTTCATTATAGAACTATTTGCATTGTTATTTAATTTCAACGTTGGGTTTTGAGATACATTAAATTCATTAGAACCTACTTCACATAATATATTTAATTCATGTAACGTTTTTGATGATTTGTATTTAGTAAGGTGTCCCCATTGAGATACATTTGTAGTTCCAACTTCAGTACCATAATCCCAATTTCCAGTCTGCCCTGTCCAAATATATCTATATTTTGGTCTTGGGTCTGATACTACCATTAATCCGTGATTATAAAATACTTCACCAACTACGTTAGTTTGAAATGCTGAACCTGTTAAATAATCATTGTTTGCTAATGATTTTATTTCGTTAGTAGATAATGCTTTATTGTAAATACGGAACTCATCTAACGAACCACTTAATACATTATGGTCTGTTGCTTTATCCTCAGCCCACCCATCTGATAGAGTTTTACTACCCAATGTGATATCGTATGTATTAGTTATACCTTTTAGTGTAATTACTTTGTTACTACCACTTGTAGGTAATAACCCTGTACTTTCTTTAACACCATCAATCCATAGCTCTAATTTTTCAGCGTTTTTATTAAAACAAATATGATGAGGTAAGTTATCATTTATTTTAGTTGTTGATTCGGCTACTACAGTTTGATTTCCGTTTGATAAAGATATCGTAACTTTTCCACTATCCGCCCCAGTTGTTTGATTTTTTACTTCAATATCAAACGGATAGATTGGTGATACTATATTTCTTCTTCTTAATTCATCTTGTAGTAATTGGTTTTGTCCGTAATCTTTTTCAGTTCCTCTTTTAGATACTATCGTATTAAACGAAGTTGCTGTATCTTTTTGAGTTGTTGGTAAGTGAGTCCATATTGATAATGAGTAATCTGTTGTTTCGAAAAACTCATACTCTTTTTTGTGGTCTATTCTAATGTATGATTTATCACCATCGAATGCTACCTTAGTTCCGGCTGCTAGTTGAAAATCTCCAGTAGTGTTTATGCCGGGTAAATAGTTTACATTCCTACCAACTCCATTATTTAAGTAACCACTTCTATCTTCAATTACATCATCGTAATTTGTGTATCTTGGAACTACCTCATCGTTGAATCCCCAATAACCTACTAAGTTACCAAATGGAACATACGAACCAGTATCTAAACCATCATCATATAAATGACCGTGGAATTCATCAACTTTTAAATCTTTTAAAATTATTGATTTACAATTTGATGAAGTCATAGAAGTATCAATAACTTCTACACTACCAAATTTAATACCATCACCTATTCTGTTTTGTGGAACTGAGAATATTGATGCAGATGCATATAAATCTCTTTCAATTCTAGGTCTATGTTTGAAAAACATTTGGTTGAGGCCTGACCATACAACTTTTTGATGTTTTAATTTAATAAACGGAGTATTTCCAGAAGATGAATTATCTATCTGGTCGGTTTCTCTGTATGCTGGGATTGATATTGATTCCGAAACATTAATCTTCTCACCAAAAGCTGGGGATATACCTTTTATTACCGAAATTAAAAACGAATCACTTCGTTGATTAATATCAGTAACTACCCAGCGCTTGTGAGTATTGAATGGTCTTAATTGTATGCCACCCCCATTGATTGGTTTGTAAGCTGTTGCCATGCGGTTTCATTATCGTTCTTAAAATATTATTTAAAAGTCTAACTTAACTTTCACCAATACTTCATTTGAAAATGATTTTAAAATTGGTTTAGATAACTTAGCCACTGCTAATAGTTCTTGTGTGCTATTGTATAATCCAACAGTCGTAATATACGATTTAGGATTGTTTGCAAATGTGGTTTGTTTAAATGCCCCATTTGAACCAGTAGTAAAAGACGGATTGTTTGAGAAGTTATACTCACCATTCTTAGCTCTTATGAAATAGAATGTTGATTGTACTTTTTCTTCATTTCTTGCTGCAAATCCGTTATTAGCGTTAATAGCGGCCGCTCCACTAATTGATGTAAATAATCTGAATGCATTATCACCATTTGTGTTTGAAGCTACATTAGTACCAAAATTTAATTGTGCTAAATCTAACTTCTGAGCATTTAGTATAATAACACCCTGCTCAGGATATACAGAACCATATTCAATAGCTGAATTTTCAACTCCGTTTAGGATTGAACCTGAAACTAAACTATATACTCTACCAATTTGTGTTGCTGCTTGTTGAGTATCTCCACTATTATCAATTAAGTTGATTACTAAGTTAGAAGAATCTACTGCCGGAGTTGATGCTCCATTAAGTTTAGCTAAATTTAATTGGAAGTTACCTGGATCTAATCTATCTTTCAATCTAGCACGATTCATATTAATTGCGTAAATGTGCTGAGTTGCTGTATTGTTAAACTTAAATACTCTCTGATTATCAGGAAGTAGGATTTGTGCGTATTGTGAATAGATTGCATTAGATGGAGAATCTTCATTCTGCCCTAATGAACCACTACCTTGGTTGTGCCCATATGTTATTGAAAATTGCGATTCAGATGTAACTGCTGTAGATATCCCATCGAATACCTCATAGTAGTATTGTTTCTGAATATCTGATTGTGCTGAAGATGTATGAAATGATGTTAACGTTCCTACGTTACCACTCCACAAACCTCTTGTCACTTTTTCTACACCACCTTCTACTACATCACCTACTTTTAGTGCTGTGTAAACTCTTTTTGATGTATTAAACGAACCTGCTGGTAAAATTGCCATATCTATTCCCTATTTCTTTATATTGTTGAATCCAATGTGTTACCTACTGAAATATCAGGGTTGTTAGTTACAGTTAAATCAATTTCTGTTCTACCACCTGTTTCATTTCCGATAACAAATATTTTTGTTGAAATATCTGTGTTATCTGCTAATACTTTAGTATTAATTGTAAATGTACTATTTGTACTAATAGTAACACTTCTTCTATCTTCATTAGCACCAACTGCATCTGCGTTGTTTGCTATCCCACTACCATCACCTATTACAGATGCCGCATCTGAGTTCAATAACGTTACAGTATAACCTAATGTATCATTTCCACCATTTTTAGTAGTTAATGTTACAGTCTGTGATTGTCCACCTTCTTCTAAACTAATTGAGCTTGGGTTTGATTGAATAATTGGAATTCTGATTGTATTTTTTGGAAGTGTTAACAACTTATATCTTAATGAGTAATTCTCATCTGTTACTGCCTCTACTATTGGCATGTTTTCTATTATGATACCATAATAGTCCGAACCTAGCGGATGCGCTGGATTCCATAGTTCGTAGTCTACCTCATCATCTGCCAATGCGAACTGACTGATTACGAAGAAGTCTCTACCTTTTGCTAGAAGCTCTCTACCTTTTTTGGTAAGAATAGCGTCTACTGTTATTGATGAATTATCTAAATATCCCATTTGTTATACCCTTTTACAATTTGTTTTCTTATATAAATATTAAAAAAAAACTTTTTACACTAACTTTTAATATTTTTGATTAGTATCTTTGTTTTCTATCCTCTTTATCATACTTCACACATAAATCTTCTTCGGTGTTATCACCACCCAAAGATTTTCTTAATACATCTAAAATCTCTCTTTTTTCTTCGTAATTTTCGAATGGAGATTTCTGTGATGGTCTGATAAGTATATCCGTTTCTTTAGTTGCTGATTGAGAATCAAAATCGGATTCATCACTTTCAACTATATCTCTATGTGGAACTATTGGTCTACCTAAACGGATTTCCATTTGCTTCATTTCTTTAATAGTTCGTTCTATCTTATTTAAACCATCTAACTCAGGATTTCTTTGTATCTTCTCCTGCTGTTCTATAATTATCTCTTCTTCTAAAAAAGTTGAAACGTTTTTTTCTGTTTTTGTATTTGTAAGCATTTTAACTTCTTTTTGCTTTCTTAACTTCTCTTCTTCAAGACGCTTAACCATTTTATCTTTTAGAGCTTTCTTCTGTTGTAATATCAATTCAGCATTACGAATAGATTCTGCTTTAATCTTATCAATATCCTTATCCTTTATAGATTTTTCTCCTACAATATCTGGATACTTCTTTTTAAGATATATATCGAAATCAATTCTCATTTGCTTCAATTCTTCTCTGAACATTTCTCTTCTCTTAATCTCATCTTGAAAAGCTTCTTGTATCTTTAAGAATCGTTCATCTTCAATCTCCCTACGTTCAACTTCTTCTATATATATCCTACGCTTATCTTCTTCGTTATAATCTTTAACATCTAATACTGGGTCTGACAGGATTTCTTCTGCTTTTGGATTTAGTATATCATGTATAATTGAATCTACACTACCATCCAATGTAGGTAATGGTTTTACTAAGTTGATTAAATCTTTTTCTTTTACCTTATCATCTTTAGTGATTACTATATTGTCCTTTAAAGGTTTTCCTATTTTTATTAAAACTTCAGGATCTTTTATTGCCTTAGATATCTTAGTAGATTCATCAACGTTTCTTTTAGGGTCTTTAATTAATGGTCTAGATATACGCTCGCTCATTCGTTTATCGATTAGTTTATTTAATCGATTACCACTGTCTCTTATATTTCTTCTACTTGCCATATCTTATCTCCTATTAAAAAGGTGAACCATTCTTTATATCAAATTCTTTTCTTCTGAACATTTCTGAATCACGAAGTTTTAATTCTTTTTTATATCTCACATCAAACTCATCTGCTCTTGCATCTTCAATAGAAATCATTTTCTCTATCTTTCTTCTGAACTCTTGTAACTCTCTTCTGTACTCTTTAAGTCGTTTCCAATAAAGGTCATCATTGATTATTAAATCATCAATATCTAATGTACCCAACCCAGTTCCAGATATAACATCTAAGTTTCCTTCTTCTGATGTTTGTGATGTGTTTATTAACACATTAGGGTCTGCTTTAAATATTTCTATTACAGGTTTTCCATCTGGAGTATCAGGTGAATTTGTTGTTAGTGAGTCAGATGTCATCTTACATCCTAAGAATCTTAAATTCTCAACTGCTAATGGTAATTCATCTGTTGATACCTGAGATGGGATTAGTGATGATGAGTTTGGAAGATTCATAGATGCTGATAGTTCCGAACTAAAGAACAACTTCACACTCTGTGCATATTGTGATGGTTTACTATTTACTATATTAGTTGCAATTGGGTTGTAGTTCCAACTTCCATTTGAACCAGTATTCCAATTTAAGCCAGCCCCAACATCCGCACCTGCTTTGTAAACAGGTATTGTGTATTTGTATGTTGATGGTGCGTACATATCTTTAATTTGTGGATTACCTACATCTTCTACATCATCTTTTTGTGATGTAATAATAAACAGATTATCTAAATCTATAGAATCACCTTCATAAAGTATATTTTCAGCTGATATGTTGTATGAATTTGTTATTTCAGTTTCATAACCAACTTCTTCTGCAGATATGTTGTATGAATTTGTTATTTCAGTTTCAAATAAATGAAAAGATGATTCTAATGGTCTTTCCATTGTTGCTATTGTTACATCATACATAGGTCTAGTCTGAGTTACCTTTGAAAATGATTTAACTTTAGGTCTTTCTAAAATATGTGGTTCTATTAATATACCTGAGTTGTAATCAACCCTAGCTGGCATCGTTTGTCTAATTTGTTCAAACACCGACATATCGTATTTAGCAAGAATATCAATCGTATTATTGATTAAGTTTTTGTTTGAGTATTTTTTAAATACTTGTCTACGAACATAATCTAATTGTTCGTTTTGTTCTGTATATCCACTTCTGTTATCAGGATCGCCAATTAAATTATCTATTTCAAAATAACCTGTATGGTTTATGATATCATCGTTATACATTTTAGTAGCGGCTAAATAAACACCCACCACATTTGAATCAACTGGTGCTGAATCGTATTGGGATTTTTCTACTTTGTTATCTGTATTTAATACACCTCTCAATGGGTTACTCTCAACTCTAACTTTATTATTCATAATATTGTTAGCCCCAGCTGATGGTACTTTTGTGTAGTACTCTTCAGTTACACCAATCAAATCATCGTTTTCAAAATTAAATAATGATGCTGATAGTATATAATTGTTTTCTGTTTTAAATACTTTTTGATTCGGATGCTGTGATGCATGTGAATCAGGATTGTTAATTGTCTTTAAATTAGAATCTGGTAAAAATCTAAACTTTAAATCAAAGTAAGATGATGTCATAGCGTTACCATGATATGATTCTCTAGATAGAGTATGTTCATCGATAACAATATCTTTTAATGCTTCAGCCCAATATCTAATCTCTTGAATAGAACCACTCATTGGATTTACATCACCCCAAATGGTTGGGGCTCCTGATATAGTTCCGAATGAATTACCAAATTCAACAGTACCACTATCTACCCAAGCTTTATTATATGATGATTCGGTTGAACCATTAATTGATATACTAGCAGATTCACTTATTGTTATTCTATCTTTTTTATTTTTTCTATACTGTAGTTTGTATATGTTATCTTTAGTTATATCATCAACTGAATTTTCTCTTTCAATTAATAATGTACCCATAAGAGAATCAAATATATTCACATCATTTATAGATGCTGATTTATATCCACCACTTCCACTTAAATAAAAGTGTATGTTACCTTTAGAGTTACTTAAATCGGTTGGTGTAGTTGATTCATATAATACTGCAAAATCATTTCCTTTTCTGATTATACCAGTATCTCTATTTAAGTTTTGTTGAAGTTGTATTTCTATAACATCTATTGGGTTTGGGTCATTAATTTCATAAGTTGCTGGGTCTATATCAGTAACCTTATCCCAAGGAACTGTAATGTAGTTATCTTTATCCATTCTTAAATGGTAAACAAATCTATCATGTTCCCAATATTGCCTTACATTATTTTCAATTATAGGTCCACCATATTCTCTAATTGATAAGAATGTTTGTGGAATACCATATGTAGCAATTAATGCTTTAACGGCTCTTGCCGAACCTTTTGTTTTTAGAAGATATGGAATATTGTTTACAATTCTTCTCCATACTTCATTATTAATTTGTTCGTGTGATTTAGATGGGAGTGAACCACTATTAGGTACATTACCAAACTTATCAGTTCCCAATCCAAACTCCCATAACTCAGATGTATCTTTACCATGTGTTAGTTTCCAACCCATAGATTTTGCTACATCATAAAGAAGTTCGTTTGGCATACCATCGTATGGATGTTCTTCTCTTTCGTTAACAGATGTTAATGCGTTTATATAAGACCAAGTTATATCAAAATGATGCCCAATCATATCTACGAATAAAACATATTCTTGATTTAACGGGTCCTCAACAATTGAGGCTGGTACTACTTTTGTTAATCTAGCATCGTTAAGTGAATCAAAGATACTTGCCGAATCTATTAAACCATTATAAGCGCTTATTGCTTCAGATGAAGTTACACTATAATTTACATTAGGATATGTACTTTGCTTTGGCCAAGGATGTAATTGGAAATTGGAAGAACTATAATGAGTATATAAAGAACCAGTAGATTCTTGATACATCCAACGCTCCCAACCATCCATACCACTTACAACATTATCTTTTCTTGATATAGATTGTGATATATTTGTTGATGCATCCGAACCACTTACTGATTCTAATGTATTTATTCTTGCATCAAATTGTTCTATAAGAGATAGTTTGTATTTTAGATTATTTACACGCTCAACAGCTGATGAGTATTTTACAAAGTTACCAAAGTATGTGTAATCTAAATTAAGATTCACATTACCAAACGAACCACTAATATACTTATCAATTATTTGTTGTGAAGTTGAAAGGTTAGTATCTAATAAATCATTCCAACTTTTTAAATCAGTACCTTGAGATTTCCCATAGTTACCCATATCAATCTTAAAGTTTGGTGCTGAGAAGTTAGGTTGTTCTGATGGTTTATCTATATCATATAATAGTACTCTATCAATGTAAGATTCCCTTACCATATTATCAATAGTACAATTGAATGGGGATAACCCATCTTTTAAAGGTTTGTATAATTTTATTATTACACTATGAAGTTTAGATGGGACAAATGATTCATCGTAGTATCTAACTTTAGAATATTTTTTAATATCGGAGTACCCTCTAGTCCAATTACTTATAGGAGGTCTGTTATAGTATTCGCACCCAGCTGGTATTGGGTATTGTAAATCAGTTATAGGATTTCCTTGAATGTAATACTCCTTCTCCCCATTTGCATTTGTTTCCTGTTGATACTCTGCGTTTCCGAATTCGTTTATTACTAAATTAAATCGTGCACTTCTTCCAGTAGCTCTGAAAACATTCTTTTGAAAGTTGTTGGGTAATTCATCATTGTAGAATTCAATCCATTGGTTTGCATCCTTACCCTCAGTTGATGGAGAAAAGAATGTTAGTGAACCATTAGTCATACTACCTGTGGGGTGTAATACGTTTGTTACTATCTCACCTACTCTTTTATTGTTATAAAAACTAATATCAGTAATCATTGATATTTCGTTTTGCCCAAAGTTTAATGCTAAATTTAACTTATCTCCAGCTTTTCCAATTCCTTGTTGAGGTGGGTTAGTTACAAGATTAAATAATGTTTGTAAATTATAGTTATCACTTTCTACTACTAATTCTAATTCAGTTCCATCTGAATTTATATTAGCAACCTTCATTGTAGGTGATAGTTTTTTTACAAAATTGTAAACTAAACTATAGTACCCTGAATCTAAATTACCTAATCTAACATCACCTTCAGGTTTTACTAAGATATCAACATCTATATCTTCTTCTGTAGTATTATTTTGATAATTAATTGAATAAGGTTCATTTGAATGAACCAATTTATCTGCTGAAAATATATGTGATTCTACTAAAGTTTGTGTATCTAAATTACCTGTTTGTAATTTTAGTATATTTTTCTCTAAGTTTATAAAATCCGATAAGGAATAAACTTGGACAGACTCTACAGGTACCTTTGATGATACTAATATATCCGTATTTTGAAATCTATCTATTCCCATTTGTTACCTTTTTATTAATCTGCCCTAGTTTCAGTTTCTTGTGCTTCATCTTGATTTCCTATTGCTACATTTCCACCAGAAGCTACCGTATCACCGAATGGCGGCCAAGATATTGATGGTTCTTCAGGTAATTGTGCCGTTACTTCAAATACACACTTATGACCATAAATATAAACTCCATCATTAATCGAACCAAATACTGATGATATTTGGAATAAATCATTTTCTACTAATTGTGAGTTTGGAATATCTAATACACATTGTAACATTGGGTATGATGGAGACGTGTACGTCTGTCCTTTTGTATTAAATCTATATGTTGGGACAGCGAAATCACCAGCTCTTTGCCTTCGTATAGAAGCGTATGCTCCTACATCATTTCCATTAGAATGTGCTATACAAAAACTAACCACTGCTCTAATATTAAGGTTTCTTCCCGATTCTATTAATTCTTTAGTAACTCTATATCCAAAGTCTTGCAGTTCTGGTCCGAATACTTTAGTATCCCATCGTATTTCTTTATGACCTGCTGAAGTAAGGTATCCATCAGATTCATCCCTTACTCCATTATTATAGTAACTTACACCACCAAAGTGAGAATTCTGAAATGCGTACCCATTTCCAACTTCATCAGGTTTTTTATCTCTAGCGGATTGGGCTGCTGATGATAATTCATATCTACCACTAAATTCATCTTTTGGTTCATCCTCTGGTTCTGCACCCTGAATGGATACTAATTTATTACCTTGAACTTCATATAGGTTTGATTCCTCTATAAAGTTTTGTTGTATTATTTCTAATGGTACTTCTGGTAGATTGACTATTAACTCATTTGATAATTGGTCAATAGTACGGTTAAATACAGATTCTTCATAGTTTGTAAAAACGGCTGGTACTTTTTTATACCCATACGCTAACCCTGGTGTTTCATCCGTATCTATAGTATAAGACACAATCTGATTAGAGCTATTTCGTTTAATATCTCTAAGTTGTTGTTCTTGCTCTGTTGTTATATTTTGTTCTGCCATTATCTTACCACTTTAAATACGAACCCATCGAAATATTGCTTATTACTATTTCTATCAACTCTAAATTCGAATTGATAAAATCTCTCAGGTTGTAATGTATTAAATCTAAAATCAAAAAAGTTTCCAGTTGAATCACAACTTACTTTTGTATAAGCCGTATCAAACGGAATCAATACTAAATTTGTTTCTACATCTCTAACCTGGTAATAAGTAGTTGATGGGAGATATTTAATTTGGGTGTATGGTGCCGAATTAGTAAAACTTCTTTGAGGATATGTTTCTCTACCAACAACTCTTAATTTAGCTCTTGATAATTCTTTATATTCTGTTTTTAAATTCTTCATATATAACGTTATATCATCCGATGTTAGTTCTGTAAGTGAACCTGTTGCGAATGTTGAATCATCCCACTTAGCTTCCAATGTAGGAACGTATATAGTATGGGTATTATTTGAAAAGAATTTAGATGAACCATATTTTAAAGAATCAGCTTCTTCCGAACTACTTCTCTTAATTAAGAACCCATCATTAGGCCTAGCAAGCTCCAACATATCTGTTACATATTTTGTAACATCTAAGTTTAAGTTATTAGTATATTTTGAAAATGTTTGTGAGTATTGTGTATTATCCACAGAAGCAGTGTACCAAGTAGCTCCACCAGAATTTTTATTCCACCCCGCTTCAGATACAGCAGCTGTAGAGATGGAACCTGTATATGTTAATTTGAAATCATCTAATGAACCAGTCATCGATGAGTTTGCTGAATTAAAATATGTGTATGCGAATATATAATTTCCAGTCTTTATTGGTGTAAATGATAACGATTGTGTTCCAGCTGAAGTAAATTTACTTCTCAATCCATCTACACCTGTTCTCATATTCAACCCATCTGCATCATATATTGTAAAATCTATTTGACTAAAATCACCAGGCGTTATTGATGAGGATAATTGATAGTTAACTCCTTTTTGAAGTTCTATTGAGTATTGTGCATCAGCACCACCTTCTTTTGCATATAAATTTAATTTAGATTCTGATGCGAACATTCTTATGTTTGCATCTATAGAATGATTAACTCTGTTTCTTAATTTAAAATTACCTTCGTTTTGAGTAAACGTATCCCATACTATTAAGTTACCTTCTTTTTGATAAACATAAACTTCATCAAATGAACCAGTGGTTGATGTACCATCACCACTCCCATCAAAGAACGTAAATCTTAATTCATGCTCACCGGTTGCAGTTGCTGTTAAATCAAATGATTGAGTTGATGATGCAGTTATAGCACCTACCATACCAGCATAATCTCCTTCAGTTTTAAGAACCCCATTAGGGTCTTTGATTCTGAATGTCACATCATCAAATGATGCGGGGTCTATTTGAAATTGTACTCCATAATTAATACCATTTTGTAGATACGCTGGAAATACTAATGTAGTTCCTGCGAAGTTAGATGCTGATATAATTAGTTTTTCGTTTTGTATTAATGCGCTTGGTTCATTTCCATTAAAATCATTTATAGATTCTGTTAAATGAGCTGAACCAGTACCATTCGTAAATGATTCGTATAATACAACTCCTGATTTTGGTGTTGTTTCTACGGCTACTCCGTTAAATATGGATGTTCCACCTACATTCCATAATAAAGTTCCTTCACGTCGCTCCCAACTACACCCATCACTATTGATTGGGGTATCATAAAATTGCCCCATACCCTCAGACCAACTTTGTGATACTGGGTAAACTTCTAATTTGTATTCTGATAATACTTCTTCTTCACCTACAGATGTTAGGTTCAATTGAAAATTAGGACTTGAAGGGATATCACCATCTACTATAGATTTAGATATAGCAGCAATATCAAATTTAGTTAATACTCTACTATTACCTACAAGTGTAGATTGAGTAGCCTCATCGTAAAGTTTACTAACCTCTAAGACTTCATCTAAACCTGTGTTTTGTGACTTGCGAGTGTTCAACTCATAAATCGTAGTGTCTTTTTGTCCGTATATTCTATAAATCATACTATATCCTCGTTTAGAACTGCTGTGTTATAACCTGTCCTCTAATATCTGTATTTGGAAATTTAACTTCAAATATGGATGGGTCTTTAGGCGGATATATTACACCACCTTTGGTTGCGTTAATTATACTATATTTGTTTGGTGAGTAGTTTCCATTAAATTTATTAGTAATTTGTAAACCACCCTTACCATCTTTATCAGGTCTTACTACAGTTTGTACCCCATCTACCTTATCAATCTCCACATATAACTTAGATAGATTAATTGGTTCATTAATTCTCCAATTATCAATATCAAAGTAACTTTTTAATCTATCAATAGCTCTTAATAAAACTTCGTTAGAGTTATACTCAGGTAAAACTACAATTTCAAAGTTTACACCAATATTTACAACATGTGCATCTTTAATATTAACTGCATCTGTTAACAATCTATGATATGATATATAAGTTTTTAAATTATACTTTGTTGCTGGATTTAAAGCCGTTAGGTTTTTCTGATTATCATAACCACAAGTATATAAATTTAATGCTAATGGGTTTGGAATCTCAGTATTGATATACTGACCATCTACTTTTGAATTTTCCAATTGATAGTCTTGAACTAAATATGCTTTTGCTACTGAACCGAATTGAGGTGGAAGTGCGTAACATCTCATTACATAATCTTCTCTCGTTACAGTTCTATTTTGAGCGGCGAAGAATGCCATAGCATTCTGTCTAATTTCTTCTTGAGATTCTGTTGTTTTACCACCAACAGCTGCGTTTGGATTTGAACATGCTATTGATTGTTTACAAAATGAAACTAAGTTTTTGTTTAAATTTATTTCGTTTTTGAAAATAGTGTTACTTGATACAACACTAACTAAATCTCCAGCTGGAACATTATCTACAATACCATTACCTATTAAGTAAGTAACAGTAAGAGTTGTATTTTGTGGTGCAACACCATAGGTTTTTGTATATAAGAAGTTAGATGGGTCTAATGTTGTATCTAAATTCTGATTTTCTGCATAAAGTGCTGAACCTACGTTATCGGGATTAGGAATTATCTCTTCATCTGCATTAGATGATATACCCGCTCCAAACCCAATAACCATTATACCATCATCTTCAAAGTTTGTTGTATATCTTTTAGGAACTCTGTTAAGTTCTAAGAGGTATGGTGTATCACCACTGTATTGGTGTAGGTATGTTGAGTTATCTTCGTTGTTATCTATTTGTTCAAATACAGTATCTTGTGCTAAGTAAGGAACTCTAGTCCAAGTATCCCCATCTGAATCTTTAATGTTTTTTATTCTAACTAAGTTTTCTTCTTCTATCTTAATCTTATCGTATATCTTAGGTGATGTAAAATTAAAGGTTTTTACCTTCTCTTTACCACTAGTAGCTTTAATTTGTTTCTTTAACAAATAGTAAACTGGTACATTTGTATTTTCATCTATTTGATATACTGATATTTCTGTTGGGTCAAATGATGATGAGAACGCAAAATCAATAGGAGCTATAGTTGTAAACTCTACATCTGAATAATCCGTAGAACCAATAATCATATTAGCCCCAACTGTCATAGCGTAATCAAAATCAGGTTTTACATTATCACCAACCCCAGTTGCTGGTACTAATTGAAATACATCCATTGTTACTGATGCTGGAATAATATTCTTAGGTTTATATCCTAAAGAGTTTACTATATTAAATAAGTTTACATTCTCTTCGGCTGTACTTAGTAACGATTCTCTTAATTGTGTATCTGTATAGAATGATAACACATCACCCACATACGATGCCATTTCCATAAACATCATACCAGGAGATGATTCGTTAAAATCATTGTAAGTATTTGGGAAGTAGTTTTTAGAAAACTCAATTAGGTTTTTTCTAAACTCTCCAAAATCTCTACCGACTAACGATACATCCTTTTGTACTAAATCTGATTTCTTTTTATTTGCCATATCTTTAACCTATTCTATTACGCTTCCAGCTGAATCAACAAATATTATTATTTGTCTATTTGCACCCTGCTCCGTTACCCTAAATCTTAATTTTATTCTTACAAAATTTCTGTCGGGTTCTGTTTCAATATCTATATTGTCAATAACTATATAAGGTAACCAAAATTTTATATCTTTCGAGAGAGTTTCTGAAATCCTATCACTAAGGTTCAAATCTATATTTTCAAATAGTTGAGCGTACACATCTGAACCAAATAATGGTTGAAATGGTCTTTCACCTTTTTTAGTCAATAATAGATTCTTCAAATTAGATACTGCTTGCTCTTCAGTTGTATAACTTAGTGTAAACAATCCGTTTGGTTTCCCAAATGGTAGTTTAATGCCAACAGCAACATCCTTTTTAAAGTCTATAGGATTGTAGAAATATTCTTTTCTCTCTTTAGCCATCACTATCTACCCTTCTTCTTATCAATCGCTTTCATCAATTGAGAATAATCTTTAGTTATAGCTCCCATTACATTTGCTACTTCTGGATTGCTCGTATCAATTGGTCTACCATCTATATCAACGGTTGGTGCTACTGAAGTAGAACCACCTTGCATAAATGATTGAGCTTGATTAGATGAGAATTGAGTATCATTGAGATTTCTCCACTCACCACTATCAGCTACCTCATTTAACATATCGTTTAACATTGGATTCTTAATAAATGTTTTTTGTTCTGTTTTAGGTGTTCCACTATCTTCAGAAAGAAGTTCTGATAAATTAATATCTAGTGGGTCTTTTTCAACTATTCTTTTTTTAACTTTTACTTCTTTGATAATTGGCTTAGAAGCATTTCTAACTTCCGTAATGATAGGTTTAAGTTCTTCACGAACAACCTTTCTTACTACTAATTCCAATAATTGTGCTAATTCTTTTGCTTTCATAATTGTGTACTTTATATATAAATATTAAAAACTTTCGTTTTACACCAATTTAAACCAAACCAACCCAAGGTTGTGGTGAAGGAAATGGTGGAAGTGGTGTTGCAGGTGAACCTGGAAATACTAATTCGGTATGTAATCCACCAACAGTCGTTAAATGATTCTTAAATGCAGTTACTAATTTTGTTGCGAATGGAATACCATATGGAACTGCAGATTGTGTATGTGTGAATGCTGTTAACAAATCGTTTTGTAACGCTGGGATAACCCCACCATTATTTATGATATGTGATATTGGTGCAGGTACTCCAACTGTTGCTGTTGATAAACCCATATTGACTGGATGAAATGGTGCTGGGGACATTGTGGTTGATAACCAATATGTTGATGTTGCGTTAGCCCAATCTAAAAAGTGAGGTAACTTTGGTTTACCTTCAGATTCCCTTATATCATTTAACGTTTTCATTATAGCCATCTTAATTGGAACGTATGGTGCTTGTACCAATGGTAGGTTTGCATGGAGTGATGTCTTAGCAAGTTTTACTGCTTTATGATACTCTGATGCTATCTTCTCAGCGGTTTCTTCGTGAGTCTTTCCTTCTATAGATGAGTTAAGGTAACCACCTACTACTGGTATGAATGTGGGCCAAAGTGCGGACATATTATTGTTTCATTGCTTTTATATCACTAAGTATAGAGGCAACTTTTCCAGCATTTGTAGCCGGACCTGTAGGTCCAACCCCAGTTGCATAAGTTGAAGTTGCTGAGGTTAAATCTTTTAACTCACTTGCTAACTTCTCTATCAAAGTAAATAGTTTATCCATCTCCATCTGCCAACCCGGTGTTGCATTTATAATATCTTTTTTAGCAGCTATTATAACACTTTCGTTTTTAGCGTTTAGAAATATTCTATCGGAATTCATTACTATTGATGGTTTGGAATAACTACCAGGGGCAGGAAGTCCACCTAATCCAGTTTGTGCTGGGGTTAGTTTTATTTTCTGAGATGAACCTAACCATATAGATGAAAGGTCATCATTAACATCCTCTATAATAAATTTGTTATATGAACCACCACTCTTTCTACCATTAGAGATAATAGTAATAGGGTCATTATCAGTTGAAGAACTCCAAGTTGGGGTTTTAGTTGTATCCGAACCGTTGGGTGTATATCCAAATCTCATTGAGTGTCCGAATCTACCTTCTAATAATACATCACCTATAAATGGTTGAACCGAACCTACATCACTTCTTTCAGAAAATCCTTTACCTAATTTAGATGAAGAACCACCACCACTAATACCTGGAACACCTGCGGCTGCTGCTGCGTATCCTGCTGCTCCTGCGGCTGCTGAAAGTAATGTTTTGGATGTTGGTAATGCGTTGTTGTGGGGATTCTTTTGTACTGATATCGGATTTAGATAATAGAATGTTGTATTAGAATTTCTTTTTTCGGGCTTTGCTTCACCAGAAGTACCTTGAATTAATATAACAGATTCACCGATTAATGGAATCCTTCTAATAGACATATCAAATGGATATGCTTTAATTTGTTGATTTACTGTAGTTTGATTGAAGCATTGGATTGCGTGTACTTCATTTACATCAGAATCTTTTAAGGTTATTTTTTGTACAGTACCTACTGTTATCGTTCCTTTACCTGGCATTAGATATCCTCTTCTACATTCTGTAATGCTTCGATAGTTTTATCTATCTCTTTAGCGTTTGATATTAATTGCTTTTTCTCATCATCACTTAATCCAAACCCACCGTCATCACCTGAGTTAGCATCTTTCATCATTCTCTGAACTATAGCTGCTAATTTTACAATCTGGTCATCGTTCTTTATGGAAACTTCCATATACTCTTTTATCAAAGGAACAATAACAGTTGCATCACTTAGATTTTTAACCAATGGTTCTAATTGAGCAATAAGAAGTTTAAGTTGCCTATCCTTCTTTTTTGAATTGTTGTAAACATCAGACATTATATCTGAGAATGTTTTTCCTTTAAATAATTCCGTATCCTTATCCATTATTATCCTTTAATTTGTAAGTCACTGTTAAGTGACCTTTTGTATTATACTCTCTGTATAATTCTACATACATACCTTTCAGTTTTCCAACTACTTTGGTTATGTATTGAGTGTGTACTCCAGTCCTCTCCCTAATAAGTATGTAGAGTGCCTTCTTATTGTACGAATATAAATCATATCTGTTTTTAAATAATTCATTTATTGAATCAGCAATTGCCCTATCTCTATCTTTTTGGAATAATGTATATAAATGATAATCTATATATTTTGTAAAATGGTCTATAAAATCAGATTTAGCTTCTTTGTTATTTTGGTCTACAATCTCATTTGTAATATTACGAGAGCTATCAATATACTTAACTTCAGTTTTTGATTTCATTCTGGCATAGTTAGCATTATTCTCATTGAACAAATAGTTTCTAGCTACTACTGTAAAGTAAGAAAAAGCTCTACCATTCTCCCCATTGAACTTGTGAATCTTTTCATTTAGGAAAGCTACTACATTTGCTTTCACATCTTCATAAGGTACATCGAAGTAATATGTTTTATAGGTATGAATTACATTTTCTGATAACTTATCAAATGGGTAGTGAATAAATCTATTATAAATTTTATTCTTTAAAACAGTATCATCACTTTCGTTGTATGCGTTGATAGCCATCTCTGTAATTTTAGTAAAATATCTTTTACTTCTTTTTCTTCTTTTTTTAGCCATTATGGTCTATTTGTATATTCGTTTTTTAAATCCTCTATTACTTCTTTTATCTTTTCAAAGATGAACCCACTTTCATCATCAGCTTCGAATGAACCCACTCTATCAATTTCTTGCATTCGTTTGAGTGCATCATTGAATTTAGTATCCAAACCACCTAAAAATTCATCTTGTGTATCTAACTCATCTTCTAGCTTTTCTACTTTTCTAGTTAGATTCCAAACTATATAGATTAATATTAGTATTATAGATGTGGGTAATATTATTTGTATTAATTCCATCATTAAGCCTCTGTTTGTTCTCCAAAGATAGATTTGAAATCAATCTTCTTTGGCATTACTACGTTTTCTAATTTCTTTTTAGTCGCCGGTCTACCACCAACATTCTTAGTAGTAGGAGTTCCCTGTTTTAATTTTAGAAATCTTTCATTCTCAAATCTGGCTGCCATAATATCAGCTTGATGCATTACATATGGTAATCCAGTCTTTAGTGCATTATCTTTATTGTATTGAATATAGTATTCCTTATTACCCTCATCATACAATCCATCTGTAAGTTTAATACCTAAGTATTCTACTTCAGAAATCTTAACACCAAAATGATTTAACATCCAAAACGTTCTATCGTTTAGATTCATCCAATGCATTGATGAGTTTGTTTTATAAATCTTACCTTGATTTTCAATGTGCCATTGGGAATCGTTTGGAATATACCAACTATCAGTATCATTACCAACCTTACCTAAATCGTGATGTAGTGCTGTAAAGATTACAGTCTCTCTATCGTACCCACCATCTCCAATACCTAACTCAGTATGTAAGTCAAATACTTTAACTGCGTTTCTAGTAACTCTAAGAACGTGGTCTAAGTATCCACCAGCAAATGCGTTGTGGAAATGTTCGGTTGATGAGGCTGGGGTTAGAATAATTCTATCTTCGAGTACATCGTACATCTTATTAAGAGATTCTAATCTTTCGCCTGTAAATGTTTGGTTTATTAACTTTCGGAACTTCTCATAGTTCTCAGTTATTTTTGTTTCATCTAAAATGTGTATCATATTTTTTATTTTTTATTGTAAGTGTTTGATTATCAATGAGTTGGGTGATAGTGATAGTGGTAACTAACTGATTATGAGTTAGTTGCATTTTCATCTAATATAGATAAGAACTCACTCTCTCTATAAATGTGGTAAGTTTTACCAGCATTTTTGTGTTTGAACCCAGTTCCTTCTAATAGAACTATATCTCCTACTTTTGTCATCATAGGGATTTTAGCACCCGAATGTGTAAATAACCCACTACCAACGGAAACTACTGTTCCCATCATTGTGGTATCAGCTCCTGATGGTTTGTATAAACCACCTTTGGTTTTTTCATCGTGTCTTTTTAGTATCTCTACTACTACTCTATCCCCTAAAGGTCTATAATTGTATTCCATAACTTTTTGTTTTATATAATTTTATCGATTATTCCTAATTCCAATGCATCCTCTGCGTTTAAGAAGTAATCAGTTCTTTGATTCTCTTTCCAAAACTTTTTATCTTTGTTCGTACACTCAGCCATAATGGTGTTACAATCTTCTTCTAATTGTTCTGCGAATTTAGCGTTAGATTTAACATCCTCTAACTTACCCATATTGAATGTTGAAAGTTGGTGAACCATAATCTTAGAATGTTTGGATGCTGCTCTAAGACCTGTTCCTGCAGTTAGAAGAAGTGCTGCTGCACTCATCGCTGAACCTCTACAAACAATGTTCGTTTCAACCCCTTCGTTATCTTTTATTGTTCTAATGTAATCGATTAGTGCTAACGTTTCTACTACATCACCACCTGGTGAGTTTAATAAAATCGTTACTGATTTTAAATCTTTATTAATTTTTCTAAGTAATCTAACTTTAGATATTGTATCAAATACCATACCTTGTGCTATTTCATCCTGAACTAAAATAATATTTGATTCAATATCAATACCATAATCAAATTCTCTAAACTCTTGAAAGTAAATATCTTTTTCAGTAGTCGTTTCCTTAACATCGTAAGATGCTTCTACATTTCCTGCTGTTGTTGATGTTTTACCATCGTTATACAAATCACTCATATGTTTTATAACTATTTTTATTGTTAAACTTATGTAAATATACGAAATATAATTAACATTACCAAATTTATTAGTAAGTTTTTATATCATCTTCATCAAAATCATTATATGATTCTTTATCAGATTCATTTAATGCAGTACCATCGGAGTATGGTTTTGAGAATCCACCATATATTTTCTTATCATCTTCTTTTAAATTGCTCTCTACATTATCTAAACTTTCTAAGAATTCTTTCTTATTCATTTTAAGTTCATCGGTATTAGTGGGTGTTACTGCTATAATCTGTTCGTTCTTCTTAATCATTTCTTCTTGATTAAGTTTTTCTTTTTTCAACTTCTCACCATTCATAATTGAATGTTTATGTAACATCTTATTTCTAGCAATATAGTAATCATCCTCATCTTCTTCTTTTCTACCAATGAATTTATTTACAGCAAGTACCATAGCGATTGCCAATGGGTCGAATACACATACGATTAATAACGTAAACCAATTTACAATAGTAGCCATTGGTTTGTTTGTAATCTCAGCCATATATCGTAGTGGTCCAATCTCTGCAGCTACTTCATTATTGGATTCCATATCCAATACTTTTAAATCTAACTTAGTAATTGAATCGGTTAAAGCTTCCATCTTAACTGATACACCATTACGTTGTTCTTTCATATCATTTAACTGAGATGTAAGAACTCTTCTTGTTGAAGAGGATGTAGTTGTTATAATCTCACCAGTCTCTTTATCTTTGTACTGTATGGTGTTATTAGATAACCCCTTAGTAAGTTCTGTAATGGATGAGTTTAACTGAGTTCGTTCAATCCTATAACCATCCAATGATTCAGAGAAACGTTCTCTTTTCATTTCAACCACTTTGGTTTGTTTATCTATAATGGTTAATTGGTCAGCAGTTGTTTGATATGCTGATGTTAAGAAACCATATATACCTGCAGAGGTTATTATCATTAAGATACCAACACCCAATGTAAGATATGATTTTAGAATCCAACCAATCTTCTTCCAATGGTTATGTAGATACGATGCTACAATTAATTTAGCTAACTCTAATGCTGAAGCCATTATGATAACTTCAGTCTTAGCACCAGCGAATAAAGAACTTAATCCAAATACTGAATAGTATGCTGCTGTACCTGCTAGTGATAGCGTTGAGAATACCATCAGAAATCCAAATCCGTTCTTCTTAGAAAAAAAGTTTTTAACAATTTTCATATTTCTTCCTTAAAATTAGTTTTATTAACTTCGAGTTCTGTATTTATTTACAACTATTATTAATAAGTAATAAGTAATTAGCTTGCTAGACAACCTAATAACCTATGACAATAAGTATTAAAATAATAATAATTAATACTTAAACAAGCAAAACGACCATACTATGCTTTCGCCTGAATGTATTCTAAAATGGTTAATTCTTTAGCTTTTGCTTCTACCATAATATCAACATCTAAACCATAAGTATTAGGAACACTACTGATGTAATCTGAATGTGCTTGAGGTTTTAACTTATCATTACTCTCATGCAATGCTTTGGATTCTGAATAATGAACTACAGGTTTGATATCACCCCAAGTACTTACAGCAAGTTTAAGAGCTTCTTCCTCTGATAAATCTCCAGTACAAAATTTGTGGTGGTGATAATCGAATACAATAGGAATACCAATACGTTCATGTATGTACATTAAATCTTTTACAGAGTACATACTAGCTTTATCATCGTTCTCTACAGTCAGACGGGTTTGTACGGATTCAGGCAGTCTCTCAAAGTTCTTACAGAATCTATCCATAGCAGAAATCTTATCACCATACACACCATTACAATGAATATTGAGTTTGTTGTATGGAGTACGAGATAATCCCATCATATCAAATACCTCACCATGTCTACTTAGTTCTGCGATAGTGTTATCTACCACATGCTCACGCGGAGAAACTAATACGTTGAAAGGGCCAGGGTGAGATGTGATTCGTTGATTGTATTTATCAGCGAGATGACCTGCACCACTTAGTATATTTTTTATACGATTGTAATGTGGCATCTCTGATAATTTGTACTCAGATGCCCAAGGAAACATATCAGAACTAACCCTAAAGAAGTTAATACCATTCTGATGATTCCATTTGATAATCTCTACTAAGTCTCTTGCGTTTTGAATTCCTAGCTCAGATGCATAAGGAATACCTTTCTCTAAAAAGGTTTTTTTAATCATACTACGATTGGTAGTAATTTTTGGCTTCTGTGAGCCAAGTGTCATGTTGATACATGCGTAACCTAAATTCATATGTGTTATTTTTTAATTATTAATTATTAATACAGGTACAATATACGAAAAATAGGGGACTTAACCAAGCCCCCTATGTTAAGAAATTGTTAAATATCTTCCCACTCTACATCCGTAACTTCTTCACAAAAATAATAATAAGGTTCTTTCTTAAATACTTTGTCGCAATGGAGATGTTCTTTCCAAGTCTGAACAATAGGTCTATCATCGATTCGAATCCTTCTTTTAACTATCCATAGAGTGTTGTTGATATTTAGAACTTCCCTTCGTAACATTCTACTTAACGATAATTTCTAATACTTTCTTTTTCTTTTCTTTCATCTTTGGTATCGATAGTGATAGAACCCCATTCTTAACCCTAGCTTCAGCTTGATTGATATCCCAATCTTCGTTTAGCTTATATTGTTTATTGAATGTTCTATTATCATTCTCTCCCTCTAATGTAATAACTCTATCCTCAACTTTAACTGTAATATCTGATTTAGATAAACCAGGTACATCAAAGTTCATAGTTAATACATCATCCACAATATCCATATTGTTTTGTTTAGTTGTGTTAGTTTTAGCTCTTTCAGCTAATTCATCTAACAGATTCCATGCGTTACTCATTGTATAAATCATTTTATTCCCTTTTTATTTTAGTTAAACATTTATATACGTTTATCTATAGTACCAAATGTGTACCAAAGGGATTTGTCAACCTTTTTGTACAAAATAGATGACAAAATGTCAGTTAAGTTAACGTATAAGGTGACAGATTGTCAGTTTAAAGAAGTTGGTGGTCCTTGTCCGATTAATTTATAAGTTACAATCACATCCCAAGGTTCATATTTAGTAAAATCTATATGTCTGCCTGTTAGAATCATACCATTTAGTTGTAAATCATTTGCTACTTTTACGATAACATCTAATGTTGGGCCTACTATTTTAATAATATCCCCTTCTTTACCATCTTCAAACGAAACTTTAACTACGTTTCTATCTTCTTCGAAATCCCACTTATCGTTATCATCACTTTCACCGAAACCTTCTTCCTCAGCCATCCTAAGAAGTTCATCCATTGATTCCATTTCAGCATCTTGAGCTTCCATTTCGTTATGAATAGCCATTCCAGCCAATTCTCCAATCATTAAATCATATAGATATAACAATTTATCTTCATCTTCCAATGTTTCAAAAAAGTCAAACTCAGATTCATCCCAATATGTTGATTCGGACATTACCATCTCCTATTTATTAAAATCTTTAATAATTTCTCTAGTCAACCAAGAAGGTTCACTTGTGAAGTGTTTAAAATAAGGTTCACCAATTAGATATAGTTTAAGTTTAGACTGTTTAGTATCATCACTATCATCAGTTGATAGGATATCGATTATCCGTTGTCTGTATGGTTCATCTATATAGTGTATGCTCATATGTCATAAATATTGTAGGTTATTATTTTTCTTTGTATATTTCATTTAGAAATATTAGAGTTTCTTTGGGTAGGGCTAATAAGGATTTTCTTACAACAGTTAAACACAACTCTAAGAATCTCTCAATGTGCATCTCTCTAAAACCCTTATCTAAAATTTTGATAATACGTTTTTCTAAATTAGCTATGTATGATGCATCAATACCTACATCTGATAGTAAATATCGTTCAGTCATATATCGTTCTGAAAACCATTGGTGAGGTTTTGCATCCATTGTAACTGCTTGTTTGTAAACAGTATCCACATATTCACTTAAAGAGAGAATATCAGGAACAGTTTCAGAGAAATGTTTATAGTTAACCCATTCTCGGGCTGAACTCATTTCTTCATCACCCATTCCTAACTCTTTAAATAAATCTGAAGCTTTCATTGGTTATTGTTTATTGAAACAATCCCAACTGAATCTTTCTTCTATGGGTTTGTTGTGCATCTAAAAGTGTAGTAAATATTTTATTACACTCCGACCATGTTAAATCGATTCTTTGATTTCCTACAACTAAAGTTCCAATTGGATTGGTTTTTTCTTTGTAGTTATCTAATCGAAGATGTTCACTCATTTCAAAGTCAATTGAATTGTAGTTCTTACCATACGATGCGTTTAGTTTATCTGCGTCTTTTTTGTGAGTTGCTCCACCTTGGTTAACTCTTCCTCTTGGTTTTCCTGAATATGCTTTCATGTAATAAAATTTATTTGATTTATATACTAATAAGTATTAAATAAACTTTAATAAAACACATTACTTTCGGTTTCTTTTGGATATTCTTGCAAACTTAGCTTCAAACGATTTTAAATCCATTCTCTTAGGATGTGTTCGTTCTATGTTCTGATGTATCTTCATAGTATCTGCTAACCAATACCAAGCCGCTGCTACTGTATTCTGAGTTGGTATCATATACTCTGTCATTATTTCGTTCCCAACACCATCCGAGACAAAAAACTTGCCATCGGATGTTTGTTGAGTTGAAGCGTTAGGGTATTTTTTTAAAACCTTATTCTTTAATCTTTTAAACTTTGCTTTATCAATTTCCATTTTCAATGTGTTTATTAAATGATTTACTTAATCGGCTATCTATGAATGATATTGCATCATTGCTATCAACATACACATCTTCAATGTCATTACCATCTTCCGTTGCGACTATATATCTACTACCCTTTACAGTCCTCAAGCGTTCCGTAATTGTACCCACTTTGTTTTTTCCAAAGTGGTTTACAACTACTGTATCTCCATTACTATAATCCATAATTAAGATATAACTTTTATAATTTTAGTTTCGTTAACGTGAGTTACTTCAAACTCTAACCCATCGTTTTTAAACTCTTCATGCACTTTTGCTTCTGCATCAGTTACGGATACTGCATGAACACAATATTGTTCCTGCATTTTCTTTTGTCTACCTTTATCATCTGTAGTTACTACTTTTACTTTTGCGATGTAATACTTCATAATTGTTTTTTTTTGTTTATTGATTATTAAAATTAATGTTATACTTTTCTGTTAATTGATATTCTGAAATGAGTTCGTATTCCCCATTACATTCTCCGAGCTGCATATCCTCAACAATAGTGTGATACCATTGAACCATAGATTCCCCATCGTGCTGTCTGCCTGCCGGAATAACCATCAGTTGTATTGGTATGTTTTTATTGTGATAAGATTTCCAAAATCGAGGACCAATATCATCAGGCCCTTTGTTAAATCGTTGTCGTAAGTGATTGAAATAATCTTCATTCATTTCATCCCACTCATCATAACCATCAAATTCTTTTGATGCTTCTTCTTGAGCTTTTGCTAAAGCTTCTTTTTCTTCGGTAGATAAGAGAGTCCAAAAATCTTCTGGCACCCCATCATCGAATACAATTTTCTCTTTACTCATGTTTATAGTTTTTATTTAATACAAATCCAGTGTTACCATTATCCGTTGTAACTTCGTTTACTAATCCCTTAGTTTGTAGTTCATCTAAGGTAGTGTTTATATTTTCTTTAACAATCTCCTTACTAACTACTTCTGCCATACCTATAAATCTATTAATAGTTTCTTCGGTACGTTCAAATTTAATATGTTCAGTTGCTTTGTAAAAGCGAGGTCTGAATTTTCGTTCCTCAATCCACTCACCCTCAAAGAATCCATCTTCTCTGAGTAGGTTGATTACTAATTTACATATGTCTTTATGTGTTTTCATAATTATATTTTTATCTAATATACAAAATTTATTTTGATTTTCCAAATAAATCCCCACCTAATTTGGTGGGAATCCTTTGGGAGTAATCAAGAGTAATAATTAAAATGGGTTTGAAATATCAGTTTCTTCAGATGATTCACCTTCTACGTTGAATAGATTTTCTTCTTCAGTAGAACCAACAAACTTTTGAACATATTGTTTGATGAAAGTTCTTTCCGATTGTGCTCCACCAGCATCTTCGAATAATGGGAAGATAGTAATCTCAGCAGCTTCAGCCAAACTGAAACCATCATAGAGTAGTGAACCAATCTCAACAGCCGTTCTAGTCGATAGTGAGTTTGAAAGAGTAGGAACTTCTTTCTTCACATCATTTCTGGTCATTGAAGTAATCTTAGCAACATTAGTAAGAACAACCTCATCAACCGAAGGATACATCATCATAAGTAATGAAGTTTCTTCTTCTGAAGTTAGAGTATCCATTTCGATGATTGTAAATCTATCAACGATAGCTCTATCCAATTGTCTAGTCGATGTGTACTCATTACCAATGTTAGCCGATGCGATGAAGGAAACACCTTCAGCAACCTTCACAACAGGTGAATCAGCGGCCTCATCTAATCTGAGGTATCTTTGCCCAGCATCCAAAACACTCATCAGAATGTTGTGAGCCTCAGGGTGTGCTCTACTAATCTCATCCAACACAATAACGGTGTTTGGAGTTTGGATAGCTTTCACAAATGGTGAAGGAGAGAACACAGTACCTTTCTTAGTATCGAACTGAGTGTTACCGATTAGAGTAGCTCTAGGGTCTTGTGTAGAACCTAAGTTGAAGATTTCCATAGAGTAACCTTCGATTGAGTTAGCCGCTGCTTTAGCCGCCATAGTTTTACCACAACCAGCAGGCCCAGTCATCATAATATTTTTACCTCTCAGAATGTTTCTGATTAGGTACTTCCACTTCAGTTCGTTCATAAACAACATCTGTGGTTTTAAATCTTTGGATTCGTTGTGGATGAACTTTAGGAAATCTTCTTCCATTGGTTTATCTGCAACTTCCATAGTTGGTTTTTGTTTCATTTGAAATTGTTCCAACCCACCATTCGGTTTGTTGAAGTTTGTTACAGGTTCAGAACCATTGAACTTCTCACCTGGAACTCTGTTGAACTCAACAGAACCATCTGAAAGGTTTCCACTAATTCTAGCTTTGATACAGAACTTAGTTGGATTGTTAGCGGCGGATACACACCTCTTATAAATTGAAGAACCAACTTCATTTAATTGTGGAACGAAGAACTCAGTTCCATTGGAATCGATAAGGATAATCTCCTTATTCTCATTTTTCTTTGCTTGAAGGAAAACACTTCTTTGACTTTTGTTACTCATAATTTTACTTTTTAATTATTACTCTTACTAATTATTACTCTACTAAAGTACGACTTTATTTTGATATATCCTAATTTTTAATGTTAAGAAATTGTTAAATCTTTTGATAGAGAAACTTTCTCTAATGTTTTGTAGATGGTATTAAACCCACTAATAGCCTCATTGGGATTAACTTCCCTAGCTCCTACTAACTCACCATTCACCTTAACTGTTACCATTGAACCTGTCAACTCTAACTCATACTTACCGATTGATTTTTTCATCTTTTTTATTTTTTAATTTTTACTATTACTATTTGGAGATTTATCTCCCTCTTTACTACATAGTAAAGATAACTCTTTTTTTTTGATTTACCAAACTTTTTAACACTTTTTTTTGAAAGTTATTAACAAAGTTATCAACAATCATTATGCGAATAACTTATTCAAAGTTTTAGTTAACGCCATTAGATTCGTACAATCTACAGATGTTGCTGATTTACCATACATTGCTTTGAAGGAATCAATACCACCTTCGTAACCACTATACACAAAGTATGAAAGAACCTTAACGCCGGCCTGTTGGATTTTCTTAACCTGAGCTGCTGTATGATTAACAGCTTCAGTTCCACCATAATCAATATCTCTGTTAGAGAAACCTGGCCATCCATCTGAAAAGTTAATGAAGTACGAATCAACACCTTTGTTAGTTTTGATAATATCATCTAAGATAGTTTCGAAACACAAACCTTCAGGAGTAGTTCCACAGGGGTTAAGATATTTGAATATTTGTTGAATCTTAGAAAACTTATCTTTTCTACTATCGTATGCAATCAACATTAGTGGTTGACACATATTAGCTTCATGTTGAATACTTCTGTATGAAATAACTACATCTAAATTAGAAGTCATCGAAGCTGCTTTGGCGATAGCCACTGCTGATGTTTGAGTTTGTTCCCATTTAGAACCACCCATTGAAGAACTAGCATCAATAGAGATGTGAACCAACGCTGGGCTATGTTTATCAATTCTAATCTGGTCGAACACATTTGTGTTACCCATACCTAATTCATGCAACAATCGACCTGAGATTTTACCATTCTTCATTCGAGGAGTAATCAAACTTCTTTCTTCGTTTCTTAGTTTAAGTTTCTTACCCAACACAGTACCCAATACGATACCTTTCTTAATACACTCTTCGTTTCTTTCAGAACTCCAAGAGTAAGAAGATAACATTGAAATCATATCTGAATCAACTAATTGTTTAGAGAAGTTTCTAACAATCATTACAGGTGTTTGTTTTGATTGTCTCCAATAAGAAGATTGGTAATCTTTACCAGCCAACTTCTCTTCGATACCACTCTTAACCAAAGTATCTAACTTTTTATTTTCACCTTTAGAAACTTTCTTCTTAGTGATTTCACCATTTTGGAATTGTTTTTGTTTCTCAATAGCGTTATCTAATTGTTTCTTTTGTCTATCACTCATCTCCCCATTACCTTTGGTAGTTGGAGTTTCATTGTGAGTGATTTGATTATCAGAACCATCACCACCGGCACCATTAGGATTGTAAGAAGAAGAACCCTTCTTAACCTCATCACCTTCAGCATCACCCTTAGTATCATCAGTTCCATCAGAACCATCTTTAGGTTCATCACCACTACCTTCAGTATTATCAGTACCATTGGTATCGGAGTTATCTCCACCACCACCAGTACCACTACCTTCAGAAGTTTCTTCATCTGAAGTATCACCACTACCACCCTCTTGCTCATTAGGTGATTCAATTGGTTTCTGATTAGCTGGAAGGGAATTCTCAATCAGTTTAAAAACAGCTGCTGCTAACATCATACACTCATTGGTATCAGTTAAACGTTTGATGTTTTTCAAATCCAACATATTCCATACTGCTCTCAACTTTGGAAGAGCATCTAAATCTCTATTTGAATTGGTGATATTGATAATTCTAAACATATAAGATTCCCAATCTAAATCTCTATACTCAGAAGATTGTAAACCTTTATCAACTATCTTAGAATGAAAGTACTTCTCATACATAGCGTGGTAGTAACCTTTGTAACCAGGTGAAGTAGAATATACATAGTAATCAATTCTTCTATCTTCAATAACATTAAGTAAGTTCTTAACGATACCTTTGATGTAGTTCTTAGCTTCCCATTCATCCATAGAGTGTTTCTCCATTACCTTTGTAACGAAGTGAGAACCAACTACACTCTGAATGTGATTGTTAATCAAATCTAAAGAAGTGAAATCGGTTAACTTAATATGAGAACCCTCATGCAGAGCCAACCCAACAGTTGAATCAAAATCTTTATCATCCATCTTAGATGATATCACAACTGATTTACCATCAGTATAAGAATCACTACCCCTCACATCAAATGTAACTGGGATGTTATCATTAGTAACAATGTTAACAAAGTTACCAATTGATTTCTTATAAGATGCTAATGCCATCAGATTAGAATGTTTGGATTCAACTACGTTTAACCCATCAACATCATCATCGAACAAATCATCCTTTAACCAAAAGGAACTATACTTACTACTATCTCTTTCTACTCTATTCATATATCTTACTTTTAAATTTTTACTATTACTATTTGGAGATTTATCTCCCTCTTTACTACATAGTAAAGATAACTCTTTTTAGGCGATTTACCAAGGATTCAATGTTAAATAATTGTTAAGTTATCAACAAGTTATTAACAATTAAAGTAATCCCTTTAGTAGTTTAGTGTAGTCGATACCCACTAATCCCATTAAACCAATCATTAACCCCATAACTGCGAAAGCCATTTCGTTAAGTACATCCGCAAAGTGGATGTGGTTTTGAATTGTTCCATTCATAGTAAGGATACTGATTCCGATTCCTACTACTGCCATTAAAATTGCTTGATAATTTTTCATATTATATCTCTTAATCATTATTACCCTACTAAAGTACAACAATTTTTTGATATAACCTAATTTCTAATGTTAAGAAATTGTTAAATCTTTTGATTAAAGATTTTTTCTCATATAACGTTCAATCATCTTTACTAACCATATAGGCCAAAGAAGGATTATGAGAATACGTTCTAATAGATTGAACGATAGTTGTTGGTGTTTAGGTACTTTAGGATTCCATTCATTACAGATTAACACCTCTACGATGAATGCAAATAATATCCCTAATCCAAAGTAAATGTACATTAGTTACTCAACTTTCCTTTTATAGATGGATGGTGTTTATACCCTGTTAATTGTAAACCAAACATACCATCTAAGATATCGAATTCACAATCCATACAATCTAAATCGATTGTAGGTAATTCATATGAATCACGTCTGAGTTGTTCTTTAACTTGCTCCATATGGTTATTATATATATGTACATCTCCCAAAGAACCCACCAATTGGTCAGGAACCATATTAACTTCTTTAGAAAGTAAGGATAATAATAACCCATATGATGCTATATTAAATGGTAACCCTAAGAAGGTATCTACTGAACGTTGACTCCACATTAAAGATAACTTTCGTTTAGGGACATTACGTTCATCTAAATCACTATCATCAAATCGTTTTCCATAAGATAGACTCTTACCAATAGAGGATGTCCAATATTCAATTCGTTCTTTGAAACTCATTTCTGTAGTATAACATTGGAATCCGTAGTGGCATGGTGGTAAAGTCATATTTTCTAGTTCTCCAACATTCCATGTGTTAACCATTAATCTTCTACTGTCTGGATTTTCTTTAAGCTCAGCAATGAGGTTTTCGATTTGGTCTTTAGTTCTCTCTACTATAATAGGATTACCACCATTGAATTTCTCAACATAGTATTCAGTCCAATCTCTCCATTGCCTACCGTAGATAGGACCTAATTCACCCCATACATTTGCAAAACGTTCATCAGTTTTAATTCTATCAATAAACTCTTCCATTGTATCTGGAGTATATTGATAAGGGGCTGGTTCAAAATTATTTCTATATTGCTTATAAGCATCACCATTCCAAATGTTACACCCATTATCCACCAAATACTTAATGTTAGTATCTCCTTTTAAGAACCATCTCAATTCAGTAACCATTGTATTGAAAGCAACTCGTTTTGTTGTTAGAAGTGGGAATCCATCTTTCATATTATGTCTGATGGTATATCCGAAGATAGATTTAGTACCTGTGCCAGTCCTATCATCTTTACTTACTCCGTGTTGAAGTATTGTGTCTAAGAGTTCTTTATATTGAGTATCTAATTTATTCATTAATCTAATATTTTATTATTGGGTAATTTACTTCTAACTCTATCTGAGATTGGTATAGCATCACCCTGCTCATCTATTCTAACAAATGTTATGTTTGTTCTTAGAATTAAGTTTTGGTTACCATTGTAAACGTTGTGAGAACGAGCTTCTAATACCAATCGTATTGATGAACCACCTACGGATTCAACCTCACCATATATCTTTAGTAGTTGACCTTCTTTAGCTGGTTTATTGAATATACATTTATCAATTGCTTTAGTTACCATTCTTGGAGTATCACAAAACTCACAAGCGAATGAGGCTGCTGCCGCATCTAACCATGCTAATAGTTTCCCACCAAATAAGTTTCCATGAAATCCTAAATCAGATTTCTTTATTGGGTGTTGCGTTATATACTTCATATCTTATTTTTAAAATATTTAATCATTATATGAGCTGATTTATAATTGGTTGCTAATGGTACATTATGTACATCACATAATCTCATTAACATAGAAATATCTACATCATGTGGGTGTTTATCTAATGGGTCTCTAAAAAAGATTACACAATCAATCTCACCCTTTGTTACCATTGCTCCAATTTCAGCATCTCCACCCATTGGGCCCGATGATACCTTATCAACACTTAATCCAGCATACTCAATAATAGTACCTGTTGTGCCTGTTCCGACTAAGTTAACATTGTTATTTTTAAAGAACTCTAATCGTTTCATTACAAAAGAAACCATATCGGCTTTCTTTCCATCATGCGCTATTACTGCTATTCTCATAAAACTTTTTTAATATATTTACTAACCACATATGGTCTGGGTGTTTGTTCGTAGCCATTAATCTGAATGATATCTGATTTGCTATTTTATTTATTTCTTCATCACTCATCTGATTAAAGAATTAAACGCTTGGTGGTAGGACTGTATTCGTTTAGTTCCACCATCCATTAATTTTTTAGCTAAATCCAAAACTTCATTTCTCATATTATGAGCGTGAGCTTCCATTAGGATTTCTTCTATTTCTTTTTCTTCACTCATTATATGTAACTTATTATAGCAAGTATAATAGATAACCCTATTAACCCCATTACAGAAACGGCAGATAACAATTCGTTATTATCAACTTGTCGTTTACTCCTACCCTGCCACTCATCAGAATCCCATTCTTTAGTTCTTCCTTCAAATATGTTTGGTTTTGTTTTGCTCATATTAATATGTGTTTAGTTGTTTGGTTATTTGTTGTACTAACTTATTATCTTCTTCACATCCAAACTCATCAATCAATACATCTTTAATTGTAGATAGTAGTGCTGATATCTTAGCTTGGGATTTTCTTTTAGCTAACTTAACATTAGTATGTTGTACTTTATATAAGTGGAATGCAATCGGGTCTAAGTTCATTAACTTATCTTCGTATTTAGATATACGATTATCAACTGTTCTTCCTTTTGTTGAGGTGTGGTTTGGAACATACCCTTTGTAGAGTTCATCTAATCTTCCTGTTAGATATTGAATCTCTGCTAATTTATGAATATCTTTATAATCCATTTGTTCAATTATTAATTTAGAGCGGGAAGGTGGAACTGCCCCACCATCTTTGTACTGGAAGTACAACGAGTTTCTCTTAACTCTTTTCCCGCATTTGAGCGAAAGGTTGGAACTGCCCCAACTTCTCCGTACTGGAAGTACGGCGAGTTTCTCTTAACTCTTCTCTCGCAATTTAAGTATGATTGAATTATCTTTCTGAGTATCTATATTCTCATTCCATAACTCTCTCATATATTTCATATGATGTGGTTGTATCTCAAATCCCATCTCACCACTAAAGGTATTCTTAGAACCTGTTATAAGTGCGTTTATAATATGCTCATCACCCTTTTCATAGGTTGTTGAATTCATTAATACTTCTTTTAACCAATGTATTTTATCACTTATATGGACAGTATCCCATTTCATATCTCTTATTTATAATACAAATATACAACATTTATTTTAAACTACCAAATGTTTTTGTAACTTTTTTTCATTTTCTTTTTCTATTGATGATTTTAGTAACCCATCTACATAAGGATGTTGTGAATTAACATAAAACATTAATGCGGTTCTATACTGATTAGATGGATTATAAACGTTGTGGTAGTGGTACGAATTAAAGTAATATGCATTACCTTCTTCCATTTCAAATTCTGATAATGATTTAAAACTATTTGGTTTGTTAAAACGTTTCCACCATTTAAACTCATCCTTATTAACTACACAATACTTAAACCCAGTTGGCATCTCAATAGGGATTTGTATTATTAATTCAGATTCACTCTGCTTATGTTCTTGTACATGCGAATGCCAGAGTAATGAACTCTTTGGTGCAATCCTCATTAATCTAACTATCGTAGTTGGTGAATCACCATATACCTTATCTATAACTTCGTACATATAAGGTAGTTTAGATTTTAACTCAGTTGGTAGAATAGGTTTACCACTATTGTGTAACCCTTCATAGAAATCATCATACAACTTACCATCAGTTCCGTACAATGCTACACCACTCCAAGACTTCTTATACTTTCGTTTAGCACCAAAGTATATGGAATGGTAATTTTCAAACTTATAGGATTCATTTAAAATACTCATCTCTGATTTGAGTTTATCTAAATCAATATCTATGTTTAATCGTAAGTGTGATATATCAGTTATATTCATTTTGTTTTTTATTTTGTACTCCGTAGGAGAATCGAACTCCTATTTTTAGGATGAAAACCTAATGTCCTAACCGTTAGACGAACGGAGCAAATGGTGGAGAATATCGGAGTCGAACCGATGACCTCTTCGGTGCAAGCGAAGCGCTCTAGCCAGCTGAGCTAATCCCCCATCTGCGGAGAGTGAGGGATTCGAACCCCCGGTACGTTGCCGTACAGCAGATTTCAAATCTACCACAATCGACCACTCTGACAACTCTCCTAACTCCTTAACCTTTTAGAATCTCCTTCCCTTTTTCATCAACGTGAGTAGTTGGGATATTAGCTCCGTACTCAGAACCAAAGTTCTTAGATAGAGTATCCAACTTTCCAGTTGCAGATTCTAACTGACCTAATAGTTTATCTATCTCATCAGTATGTTGAGGATGTTCACCTATAGCTACAGGTGATTCAAAGTAGATTGATAATCGTGCTCTCGCATCCATTATCTGTGCGGTGTATTTGGATTCTAATGCCTGATACAGCCTTCTTGCAATTTTGTGATTCATAACTTATAAATTTATTGTTAGTAATAATAAATATTAAAATATTTTTAGTAAAACATAAAAGTGTTCCCTACAGGGCTCGAACCTGTGACCTAATCATTATGAGTGATTTGCTCTAACCAACTGAGCTAAGAGAACAATAGTGAACCCGGTAGGATTCGAACCTACGACCGTCGCCTTAGAAGGGCGATGCTCTATCCAGCTGAGCTACGAGTCCATAAGAAGAGAGGTTTCGGGTCTTTCGGGGTTACTACGATATAGAGGTTAACCCTTACCTTTTTCTATATCATTGTAGCTTCACTACCTCTCTTTAGTACCGAAGATGGGAATCGAACCCATACGAACATTACTGTTCAAGGGATTTTAAGTCCCTCGTGTCTACCAATTCCACCACTTCGGCGTACCGTTGTTTCAACGAACAGTACTAATATACGAAAGGATTATTTAAAATCCAAATCCTATTGAATATATTGTGTTAAATATTGTGAAACAAAGTAAGCCACCTTATATCCAAAGAATCCACCAAGCGCTGTTGGTATAGGGAATAAAATAAACTTAGCTAATGATGTGGTGTATTTAGGTCGGTTAATAACTTTACTGATATAGAAGTAATGTATCATATAACCTATAAGTACTGCTACATCCATTCTTAGTGCAATGAACGGAACAATGATAGCTCCGCTAAATCCAAAAAAGAAATTCTCTATAATAGCATATCGTACTTCCTTCAGATTTGCTTCTTTAAATTCTGTTCTAATCTTCTTCGTTGGCATACTCATTTGTTAGATATTCTATTGCATCATCTCTAAGGTCTGTTTTCTTTTCTACTTGCTCTTCCCAATAAGTTTCGTAAGCTGCATCCCATTCCTCTGTAGTATCAAAATCATCTTCATCAGGAGACTCAAACACATCATCATTCATACACAACTCACCCATATAAACTGCACCACCACCAAATGGTTGTGATGAGGATTCATCATCGAATGTAAACTTAACCCAAACTTTCTCATCGATTTCAGATAAGATAGAATGTAGTTGTTCAATAGCTCCTTCACAATAGTACCATGCTGATTCAGTACTTAGTGTAAAATACTCTTCATCAGTTTCAACCTCTTCGATATGACACCACTTAGCTCCCATCCTATCGATGAACTCACTTCTATCATATTCACCTTCACCATACAATTTATTGTATAGATACATCCCATCACTTTGAGTTCTCCAATCATCAGATTCAGGAAACATTTCCTGTAGTTTCTTAAATACTTTAGGGTTCTCTGATTCAACCTCTATGTATGTATATACTGAATTTGCCATTTTAATAATATCTTCTATTTTGTTTACTTTTACTTAATTGAGCTAATAACTTCTCACATACTTCTAATGTGATTTCATCAGCATAATACATATCATATATCAATCTCTGCATTATACATCATTTGAATACTTAGCATTAAACCCACCTGCTCTACTATACAATTCATCAATCTCACCAGCTTCCATTGTTATCTCTTCACTCTTAGTTCGTGAATCAAACATTTCGTGTTGAGGGTATTCTACAAATACCTCATATAACAAATCTAATAGTTCATCTGAAAGTATGTTTTCATTATCACCAATGTATTCTTCAGCTTCCCAATCGGAAAGGTTATCCTTCATATAGTTCCAAAAATCTTCTTCAGTTTCACCTTCGTATGGTGGTACTGCTTTTTTGAAATCTTCTGAGTTGAAGGTTGCAGGTGTTGTAACCTGAGTAATGGTGTACGTTGTACGTGTTCTAAAATCTAACTTCATTTAAAATAGTTTTGAAAGGTTAATAATTAGGAACGTTAAATAGATAAACATAGCAGTTCCTAATACTATATCTATACTTTCGATTCGATTAACTATTGATTTGATTTTTTTCATAGTGTTCTTTTAAAACTTTGTTTATATAATCTATACTTCTTTCATCACCAATTAAACATTCATACTTACGATATCTAAATACTATTTCTTCTGTATTTAGTTTGAGCAGTTCATTATATTCTGCGACGTATGTTTTTATGTATGTCATATTATTTACTAATATACGAAATTAATTCCATATATCCAAATATTAATGTGTATATTTCTTTTTGGGTTTTCTAAATATTGATAATGGAATGGTTACAGATAAACTTCCCATAAATGTAGCGAGTACATCTCTTTCATCAAAGTAATTACCAGGTCTCCAATTATCAAACGATTCTTTTGCTATACCTGCAGCTAACCCTACTCCTAATCCTACGAAGAATGCTTTCTTCTTATCACCTTTATATTTCCATAAAGCCCATTCGTATCCAACAGTAGTTGCTATTGCTCCAGCAGCAAAGTGTAATCTTTTATCTGGTTCGGTTAATATGAATCTATCATACTGATATAATTGTCCGTACATCGATTGACACGCAACCAATAATACGATTAGTAATTTCAATCTTCTCAAACTATACTCCCATCTTTTTAGTTACATCAGAATGAGTTCTGAATCCAATGATTGGGGTATGGCCTGTAATCTTATTCTTTTGAATATCGATTAGTTGTTTCGTTAACATTAACGTTTCAACATCATCTTCATTGTTTACCCAATCTGTAAATAGATAGGTTAGTAATTTACTTTTAGCTTTCTTAAACATATTTTTTATTTATTAATTTTTACTTTGGTTATTCTTACATATGATGAACCACTATAACCACAACCAGCCCATTCATTTCTTTGTTCTTCAGTTAACATCTGAGATAAGGATTCGATTCCTTCAATACTCATTCTATCAATTTGTTTTGCTGTAAACATACTTTATTTTTTAATTAAACATTTTCCAATTAGATTCTTCTTTAGTAGCCGCAACTTCGTATGGGTGAGTTGAATAGTTATAACCCATATCATAATATCGTTTCATCCATATCGGAGATTGTAGGTGGTGTTGGTATTCGTGAACCAACGTTTGAATCACATCCTTTCTATTTTTCATCTTAGGGTGATAAATAACAATAGTATTATTCTCTCTATCGAATTCTGCAGCCGGGTCACATTCCCCATACTCTTCTACTTCGACTGGATAATCCTCATCGTTCATTTCTAAATCTTCACCGATGATTCGTAGATAGATGTTGTGGTGTAGTTCCGTATAAGGAGTACACTCATGGAACTTAGAAGTTCCGTAGTGTTTCTCAATCTTAGGATAAACCTCATCAACAATCTTTTGAACTTCTTCTTTAGTCATTAAGTTTTTCATATCTATATTTTTAGTATCCAACAAAATCAATCTTAATACAATCAGTAACGATACCCATCTTAACAGAGTAATCCCACTCTTCGTTCAGCCAATAGTTTTGAACATTCTCTAACTCTTTCAAACACTCATCATACAACTCTTCGATTTCCCAACCATCACCAAACTTAGTACCACCACATAGTGTTACCAATTGGTTTAGTTTATCGAAATCATCTTTATTCTTTTCTATCTGAATTTGGATTTCAGCTTTCATCAATTCGGAAACCTTATCGTTCCAATCGTACATCTCAGATGACCAAGGTTTGGTCACTTTAGGTTTTTCGGTATTTATCATATTTTTCATCTCTTAATTATTACAGTACTAATATAGTGATATTATTTCAATTATCCAAACTTCCAATGTTAAGAAATTGTTAAATCTTCAGTTACCACTTCGTTCTCTTTGTAAGCCATTGAAGCCCAACTCTTAGCATAAACTGCTCTGTATTGTTCGTTGGAATAAAGGTTGGTGTTGTAGAACATACCATTGATGTGACCTACATTCAAATCAACCAATATAGATTCATCGATTAGTTTAACCTTCTTACCTGTTCTACTAAAGATGGTTAACCAAAAGTTAGAACCTTCAGGTTTGAATTGAACGGTTTGGAGAACACCTTTCTTATAGCCGGTGATTGTAGATGAAGGATGTTCCATCATTCGTGGATTATCGAAATCTCTAGCATCACAACAGGTCATACCTAATTTCGTTTTAACTATATGTCGGAACTCACCACTCCCATATTGGGAAAGGATATCTACTAACATCATATCGGAGTTACCGATGATTTTTAAAAGGGGATTGTTAATCTTACGTTGGTTATTCATTTCTTAATTATTTACTATTCATACTCGGAGTGTTAATCACTCCCTCTTTACTACATAGTAAAGATACGGAAACTAATCCATATAAACAAGCTTTCAATGTTAAGAAATTGTTAAGTTATTAACAATCTTATCAACAACCCCACATCTACCCAAATGTGGAAAGGGGTGTGAACTTTAGAAAAATTTCTACCAAATTTATTCTAGCCATTAATCTATTGTATTAAACTCTTTATGCAATCCATAATTATGAATCCCCATAAAGAAGATATTATAATGATAACACCCCACGTCTTAATCTTTAACCAATTCCAATTTTTCATAGTTTGCCCCCATCGCACTTTCCACTCTCTATATCCATAATAAGAAACTCAATTCTTTGTTGTGCTATATAAGGAGATTCTTCTTTTAATAATTCATTGATTTGATTGAGGTTCTTTAATACTAACCTCTTTGAACATAAAGGAGATTGAGCAGGTGTAAACCCATTATCAATCCATCCTTGTACTTTGTCTCTTAAACTCATAACTTCTATATTTTAAATATAATCTAATATACGAATAATAATCCAACTATCCAAATCTAACTTGTTAAATCTTTGTTAAAGTTATTAACACCTGAATGGGTGTAGGATAACTAAAAAAAAGTGAGGTAGATTAAAATCAGTAAAGTATTAACAATCATAGTAGTACTGATAAGGATAAAGGTAATCTATTTAATCTATTACCCTTATAACCTAAACAAGCGTAAACCTTACCTCTGTAGGATAAGGGAACGATAGGGAACGGAATCGGTTATAACCTTCGGTGAGCTGGAAAGAGATAACCCTATTACTAATACCCAAAATCTTTTATTCCAATTATTACCAGAGTTAAAAAGGTAACATTGTCATACCTACCTTATTCAGTAGATACTCCATAACCAATACAAAGGTTACTCCACCTACTACTTGCCATACCCAATACTTCCATCCAGTCAATCCTTCTTGCCACTTACGGAAAGATGATTTCTTAGCCCATTCGTATATACCTAACTTAGAGTTGATTTTATCAGCCCACCATCCTATATCGAATATGTTACCTATTAGTATTAATATTTTTCTCATAATCTATTATCCACTTCTGCTTCCATTGTACACTTCGGGCATTCGTATTTGTGGAATACTCCGTTACTCTTCCACCTCTTCCCACAATTAAAGCATGTTACCCATACCATTAATGTTTTTGTTATTGAATGTCTCATATTACTACTCCTATTCTTTAACGTAACCTATGAGTATAAGTATTAACCTAATTATCTT
>Ga0209659_1000061_pt1 | contig 63427 bp, 65 predicted proteins | sample SaaInlLV_10m_DNA_FD_184658 | JGI IMG/M metagenome (GOLD analysis project Ga0209659, IMG submission 184658) | Marine microbial communities from expanding oxygen minimum zones in the Saanich Inlet - SI072_LV_10m_DNA (SPAdes) (version 2) | ecosystem: Environmental > Aquatic > Marine > Intertidal... | reverse complement strand
AATAAATTGCGTAAGGATTGAAGGAGACATTTGGATATTTCTTGTAGAATTCATCTTCCATTTTGTTTTTTGGAAATTTTAAATGATGCAGTGCTTCTCCATCAAAGCGATAAGGTCCATTCTGATCCCATCCAATTCTAAACCACAAATCTCCTGATTCGGATTTCCACTCATTTTCCGTTTCCTCACTTTTAGCAATAGGTATAGTGGCAAATTTTCCCTTATCATATTTGAAAACGCCATCCGGAGTATCGAAATAAAGATTTCCGACACTATCCTCTTGAACACTTATTATATTGTAACTGTGCAGACCGTCATTTGAAGTAAAAAATGAAAGATTTTCACCATCATATCTGTAAACTCCTTTTTCTTTGCTCGCAAACCATAGGTTGTCTTTTTTGTCTCGGTAAATTACAGTTGCTTTTAAATCAAGTTCCGTTTTTTTATCATTATTAAATTCTTGCTTTATCAGTCTTTGTGCATTATTTGAATTGCCTTGATTGTTGCAAGACGAGAATGTTGTTAGAATGCTAAAAATCATTACGATTGTAAGGTATGCTTTCTTCAAATTCATTCTCTTTAATTATTGTTTTTCAGCTGCCACTAACGGTCTCTTATAATAATAGTTGCGTTTTGAATGCACGGAATTTACTAAGGAAATACAGATTTGAAAAAAAACACTGTCTATTGATTAAGTCTAAAAGTACGCTATTATTTTTATACATTGTTCTCTGTAGTTTTCTATTAAAACCAATCAAAATGTTTCATTAAATGATTTTAATTTGACTTTAAAATTTTAAATACCTGATTATCTAATTTTAAATAGTAAATATTAGGTGGCAAATTTGATAAATCAATCTCTTGATTACTTGATTTAATTGTTCCAATAATCAATTGCTTCCCTAAAAGAGAAAATAACTCATAATTGACTTCCTTAGAAAAACTTAATGACAAATTAATGTTTGAATTGGTTGGGTTTGGATAGATGTTCACTTGTATATTATCAAATTCAGGGACAGACAATATTCCATTAATATCAAATCTCGAGAAAAAATGCCAAATTTCCATTGACGCATTAATATCTTGGTTTGTTCCCGGTAATGTGATAGCTGAGCCTGGCCAAGTATGACCGCCTCCAATAATTTTCATGTGCTCTGTAGTTACGCCATTATCACCACCTGAGTAAATAATATGTTCTACAGTGCTACCATCTGAAAGATCTAAATCTGGAAAAGTTGTAGTTGTTGGAGTTGCTTCACAATTATTATAATTAACCCAGTAAGATACTAAATCCACTATGGGTAGTGTCCAAGTACTATTACCATCATAAGGAACAACACTATCATTTGTTCCATGAATTTGCAGTACGGGTGTTGGATGTTGAGCGTTGCAGTCATTTAAAGTATCTGGAGTCATAGATCCTGTAACCGAAGCGACAGCAGCAATTTTTTCACTCAATTGACAAGCCAATAAAAAACTCATGAAACCACCATTAGACATTCCTGTTGAGTATACTCTATCTAAATCTATAGCATATGAATTTGCTAATTCATCGATTAAGGCTTCGGTAAAACCAACATCATCTATTGTACTTGATGTATTTCCTGGAAATCCTACATTCCAAAATTGATCTCCATTTGATAAAGTACCTTCAGGATAAACCAAAAGAAATCCTTCTGTGTCGGCTATATCACGAAAATCTCCATAAAACATTTGTTGGGTTGCATTACTCCCATATCCGTGAAAATTTAAAACTAAAGGCACAGCTGTGCTGCCATCGCAAATCTCCGGAATATATAATATATAGTTTCGCTGAATTTCATCGTGTGTAATAGACCCATTGATGGTTTGTTGTGCAGAAATAGGAAAAGTGAATCCTAAAAGAAGAAGTAATATTTTTGTTTGATTCATTGTCTAAAATTAATTAATTCTTTCAAACTAAAATAATTATGAAAAAGAAAAGTATTTATTTAGATAGGGGACTTAGGTTTATAAAACTTTTGGGGTGACTTTTTTGACTTTTTAACTGTCATATAACTGGCAGTAATGAGGCAGTAAACCCCTTTTTTAGTATATTTGAGATGAATAACTACTAAACAAAAAACCCCTCAATTAAGAAGGGTTTTCAGGGTGGTCCCACTTGGGCTCGAACCAAGGACCCTCTGATTATGAGTCAGATGCTCTAACCAACTGAGCTATGGGACCAATTTGGCTGCAATATTACAACGATTTTTAAAATTATAAAAAGAAAATCATTCTTTATTAGATCGTTTTTGACACAGTTCAACAAGAACTCCATTGGTTGTTTTTGGATGTAAAAAAGCTATTCGTTTATTATCAGCCCCATCTTTAGGGGTTTCATGAATCAATTCAAAACCTTTAGTTTTTAAGCGTGCTAATTCAGCCTCAATATCTTCTACTTCAAAAGCAATGTGGTGCACCCCTTCACCCCTTTTATCAATAAATTTAGCTATTGGGCTATTGGAGTCTGTTGCCTGTAGTAATTCAATTTTATGAGTTCCCACATCAAAAAACGATGTGATAACTCCCTCTGATCCTACTACTTCTGTCTTGTAATTAGGAGTCCCTAAAAGAGATTCAAACAAAAGATTAGACTCTTTTAGATTACTTACAGCGATACCAATGTGTTCGATTTTCTTCAACATATTACAAATTTAACCGAAAAGGAGTAGCTTTTAAACAATTCACAAAGAAATATATTATTTTTACCCCATGGAAAGTCAAAGACAAAAAAAAATAGCATCTGTTTTACAGCGTGATCTTGTTGAGGTATTACAAGGGGCAGCTACTCAAGGCGGCATGAAAGGGATACTTATCTCAGTAACTAAAGTTAATGTTACAGTTGATCTTTCTATTGCTAAAGTATACTTAAGCATTTTTCCTATTGCCCGTGGGGTCGAACTTTTAGCAGGGATTCGATCTAATGCCCCACTAATCAAGCACGAACTATCTCAAAGGACTAAGCACCAATTACGACGCATGCCGCAACTTATCTTTTCTATTGACGATTCTTTGGAGTATATAGACCAAATTGATAAATCATTAAAACGTACTGAAAACCCTATTGATAATCCAGATTTGCTTGAGAAACGCAAAAAAGTATAATTGAAATTTACTCTATACATAGCTAAACGTTACCTATTTTCAAAAAGCACGAATAATGCAATTAACATTATTGCTTTTGTAGCTGCCTTTGGCATTGTTGTAGGAACAGCTGCTCTTTTCATAGTTCTTTCAGGATTCTCAGGCCTCAAAAAATTTAGTACAGAGTTCACCTCATTTTCTGATCCAGATTTAAAAGTTTTTCCTAAGAAAACGAAAACTATCAAGTTTACGTCTGAGTCAAAAGCATATTTAGAAGACTTATCTGGTTTAGCATTTTATTCAGAAGTCGTTGAGGAGCGAATACTAATGAGTTGTGAAAACAAGCATCTTGCAGTCAGTTTAAAAGGAGTAGATCTTAACTATCCTACCAGTACTATTGATTCTATTTTGATGTATGGTCAGTGGTTTGAGCCAAGTACTCCGCAAATTGTCTCGGGATGGGGTGTTACCAATGATTTAAGTTTTGGAATATTTGATGTTTCTAAAGTTATAAAGCTGTACGCGCCAAAGCCAGGGCTTGGACAAATTAGCTCATATAAAGGAGTGTTCAAGAGCATGAAAGTTGTCAATGCTGGAATTTTTCAGATCAATGAAACGCTTGATAATTCACAAGTGTTTACTTCATTAGAAAACGCCAAATATCTCTTAAATTATGGTCCTGATACTGTAAGTGCAATTGAAATTTATTTAACCCCTTCCGCTGATGAAGAAACTGTACGTTCTGAAATACAAACGATTTTTAATAATCAAGTATCCATAAAAAATCGTATACAACTAAATGACGCATTGTATAAAATGCTTAATACGGAACACATAGCCGTTTACTTAATTTTTACCTTAATTCTTGTTATTGCATTGTTCAATATAATTGGATCTATTATCATGATGATTTTAGATAAGAAAAATAATTTAAAAACTCTTTTTAGTCTTGGAGCGACCCCCCAAGATTTAAGATCTATTTTCTTTTACCAAGGCGTTTTAATGACAGCCATTGGAGGTGTTTTAGGCATTGGTATTGGGATACTTATTATATGGGTACAACAACATTTTTCTGTACTTATGATTACTTCTTCTATAGCTTATCCTGTTGATCTACTTTGGATTAATATTACTATTGTGTTCGTTACTATTTTAGTGTTGGGGACAATAGCTTCTAGAATCGCTTCTCAGCAAATTAAAAAAATACAATTTAAAACTTAAGTAAATTGATATTCACCAAAAATAGAAGCAACTTCATCGAAAGTAGAAAACACATCAGAACTGAGGTCGCTAGTTACCATTTTAGTCCTGAAGGGCTTGAAATCGGCAATCCCCTTAAAGTAGTTCGTGTAATGACGTCTTGTTTCCAAAACACCAAGAACCTCTCCTTTCCAGTCAATAGCCATTTGCAGATGCCTCCTGGCGGCTTCAACACGCTCTAGCATACTAATTGGCTCTAAGTGTTGACCTGTTTTCATAAAGTGTTTAACTTGCTTAAAAAACCAGGGATTTCCAATGGTAGCTCTTCCAATCATAGCTCCGTCAAGACCGTACTTATCTCGCATTTCTATAGCACGCTCTGGAGTGTTTACATCACCATTCCCAAAAATCGGAATATGCATACGCGGGTTGTTCTTAACATCTGCAATGGGGCCCCAATCAGCAGCTCCTTTATACATCTGCGCACGCGTTCTTCCATGAATAGACACGGCCTTACACCCTACGTCTTGCAGTCTCTCAGCAACTTCAACAATCTGTATAGAGTCATGGTCCCACCCCAATCGTGTTTTTACGGTAACAGGCAAATTCGTGCGCTTTACCATTTCAGCAGTGAGTTTTTCCATTAAACACACATCTTTTAAAATTCCTGCGCCAGCCCCTTTGCTAACGACTTTTTTTACAGGACACCCAAAATTGATATCAATAATATCTGGATTTGATTTTTCAACAATCTCAATCGCACGCAACATACTATCAATATTTGCTCCAAATATTTGTATACCAACAGGCCGTTCCTTTTCGTAAATATCTAGCTTCATGGTGCTTTTAACAGCATCACGTATTAGTCCTTCACTTGAAATAAATTCTGTATAAACTACATCAGCGCCCTGTTCTTTACACAATGCACGAAATGGGGGATCACTTACGTCCTCCATTGGAGCAAGTAGTAAGGGAAATTCGGGAAGTTCTATAGAGCCTATCTTAACCATAAGCTATTTGTAAAAATTCATTTCGTCTATATATTCCCATACTTTTAACGGAAGCAAGGGTTTAACATTTTTATTTTTTTTAATTTGCTGACGGATAAAAGTTGATGAAATTTCCATAATAGGAGCATCAACTCTGGTTATTTTTTTTGAGTTATATGTGAAAGAATCCGGTAAGCTTTCTACCTTTCTTGGATACACATATATAGGATAATTTTCTTTAATAACTTCTGAATTCTTCCATTTTGGCAACGAAATTAAATTATCTTCTCCCATGATAAGTGCAAACTGATAATTGGGGTATTTTTCTTCTAAATACGCTAAAGTATGCACTGTAAAGTTAGGCTGAGACAAATTAAATTCAATTGAGCTGGGAACCAGTTTTGGGAAATCTTTTGTAGCTCTAAAAACCATTTCTAATCGTTGATGGTTGTCTAGTAAATTCTTCTTTTTTTTGTGGGGACTTTGCGGAGTAACAACAAACCAAATTTGGTCTAAATCTGAATGCTCAGCTAAATGATTAGCAATAATCAGATGTCCTACATGAACTGGGTTATAAGTTCCAAAAAAGAGTCCAACTTTCATTATTCCCTAGTTTAAAAATTTACTAACATTATCGTATGCCTCTTTTAGAGCTACATCCAGAACATTATTTTCAATTATACAATCAAATAAAGGAGCGGTAGCAAGTTCAGCAGAGGCCTTAGCTACTCGCATATTTATTTTGTCTTGTGTCTCTGTCTGCCTTTTTTTTAGACGAATTTTTAATTCATCGATACTTGGGGGTTTTACAAAAACAGCTAATGTTGATTGTGGAAAATTTCTTTTAATTCGTAATCCACCTGAAACATCAATATCAAAGATAACATGTTTTCCAAGGGCCCAAATCCGCTCTACTTCAGCCTTGAGTGTTCCGTAAAAATTATCACGATAAACTTCTTCCCACTCTAAAAAATCATCTGATTTTATATGTTGTTTAAATTCATCTACGGATAAAAAATAGTAGTCCTTTGAATCTATCTCAGATCCTCTTTTTTCACGTGAAGTTGCTGAAACAGAAAACTCTAAGTTTAAGTCTTCTTGAGCTAATAGATGCCTTACAATAGTAGTTTTTCCGGAGCCAGATGGTGCCGAAAATACAATCAGTTTTCCAGGAGTTAATTTAGAGGACATTTAGTAATTGTTCTTTAATTTTTTCTAATTCGTCTTTCATTTGAACCACCAATTTTTGCATGGGAGCAAAATTTGCTTTGGATCCTATAGTATTTATCTCTCGTCCCATTTCTTGAGAAATGAAACCTAATTTTTTACCATTAGATTCGCTAGAACTTAAGGTTTTTATGAAGTATTCTAAATGGTTTTGAAGTCGAACTGTTTCTTCTGTAATATCAAATTTTTCTATATAGTATATAATCTCTTGTTCAAAACGATTTTCATCATATTTCTCTTTCAGTTCACACACACCTTTATTTAGTCGATCACGAACATTTTTGATACGTTCAGGATCTAATTTTAGAACCTTTTCAAGTAAGTTATTAATTATACCAATTCGTTTTTTAAAATCAGCTTCTAAAACTTTCCCCTCCTCAAGTCTGTACAGAGAAATATTTTCTATCGCTTTATGAATTTCTTTGTAAATATCACCCCATTCATCCTCGTCAACATCATCTCGCTCAGTGCTTATTGCATCAGGCATTTTAATAGCCATTTGTAAGAATTCTATCCTGGTTCCTGTTGATACAGTCTCCAATTGTTCGATGTATTTATTTACAACCGTTGCATTTACATTTGTATGGGTCTCTTGTCCGCTAGTATCAACATACAATGAAAAGTCAACTTTTCCTCTACTTAACTTTGCTGCTATGGACTTTCTAAGGTCTAACTCTTTTGATCTGTAGGCTGAAGGCATGCGCATATTAAGGTCCAAAGACTTGCTGTTAAGTGATTTTATCTCAATGGATATGGTTTTGTTTGCTAATTGAAGCACGGACTTACCATAGCCAGTCATGGAATGTATCATTTGTTAGGCTTAAAAACTTTTTTCAAAGATACTGAAAACGGATAAGTATACACAAGTAGAAAGAGATTCCTTAAAGAAAACAATTAATACTGTAAGTTAGCCCCTTTCAAATCAGAGCTTCTTTATTTATTTAAAAGGGGAATGTTGTTTAAATTCCTTGATTTTGATCCGCTTTAAAAAGGGCCTTATTAGCATGTTAAAAAACGGATTTTTATGTTTTATGTAACAACTCAAATTAAGGGGATTGGCACCAATTGTGGTTTTTATCTCTGAGGCTGTTCTTCCTAAATTTATTGATGACACTTGTTTTTTAATTCCAATTCTAATGTAGTCATTTAAAATGCGGGGATATATGGAATGCGATTTGTTCAGATCATAATCAAGACCAATAAAATGAGCATCTAGTTTATTGTCATTTACTAAGGCAGTCAAAAAGCCAACCAAACGATTTTCTAAAAAATAACCCTTAACAATAAAATCGTTTTTTATAGAGGTGCTTAAACGGCCATAGGTGTTCAGGTTTAAAACTTGTGCATTAAAGCTAGCTTTGTCAATAGTATTTTGATACAAAGCCTGTAGTTCATGTTTGTAGGTCACAAAGTCCTGATTGGAAAAAAGACGTGTTTCTAAAGTGCTGCTCACCGAGTCGGCTTTGTTTGCCTTTATGCGGTATTTTGATTTTAAAACGTCTTTATAGTCTTCGAAACTTTTCCACTCTGGTTTCAGTTTAATAATCATGTTTGGCTCTACCTTGATTTCACTGTAACCAAAGGTTAAAAATTGTCGTGTATAATTTAGAGATGCTAATTTAAAATCTTTAATAAAAATTGCATGCATTGGTTTTATGTTGGCCGCAACAGCATCTATAGCCCTGCCAATTTCGTAATAAACTTCTTTTTGTGAATTATTATCTGCAGTGATAATCCCATGCTCTCCGCTTAAAAACACATTGCCACAAAACATGATTTTTATATGTTCATTGCAAAATAGTAACCCTAATCCCTTTCGTAATAAAGGCCCCACTTTTATGTTTTTTAACATTCCCTCAACATTTAAGCTAATGACTTGTAAAAGTACAAGAGCGGCTACTCTTTTTTTGGAGTCTGAAATCGAAATGTATTTAAACTCTATTTGTGGGTTAGAAACTTCAAAAGCCTTTAGAAATGATTGTGAAAAATAAATATTTCCTTCATTATTTATTTCTTCAAATACAACAGGGTCGACTAAGTCTACAGAAGGGTACAATGTGGTAACAAATGAACTCATTTGGGGGATCGTTGGGTTGAATTTTTAGTAACCAAATATACACCTAAAAATATTAAAAGGGTCGCTACAATTTTGATAGTACTCACAGAGTCGCTACCCATTATAACGGCAAACACTCCAGCAAAAACAGGTTGTACATATACAAAGGTACTAACTGTTGTGGCGCTAAGTTTTCGTAATGCAAGCGGATTTAATAAATAGGTTGCAAATGTGGCAAAGACCACCACAAATATTGTAGAAAACCAAATATAAGGCGTGAATTCATTCCAGTTTACTTCAGAAAGTTCTTTGTAGCCAAAAGGAAAAACAAATAAAGTTCCAAACAAAAAGAGCCATTTAATAAAAGTATAAGGGTGGTACTTAGCAGTTAGTTTTTTAATTAAAATCAAATAATAACTGTAAGAGGCTGCATTAACCAATATTAAGAAATTACCCAACAAAATATGATCTCGGCTGTTAGAGGAGGAATTGTAGAGACTTAAAATAAGGGCTCCAGAAAGCCCTGCTAAAACTCCAAACAACCTGATTTTTGTAATTTTTTCTCTTAAGATTATTGCAGATAAAATTAAGACAATAATTGGGGTGGTTACCATTATTACAGAGCCATTTATAGGGGTTGTGAACTGAAGACCTTTAAAAAATGCTAACATATTTAGTGCCACCCCAAAAAAAGCAGCTATAACAAATTTAGAAAAGTCTTTATATTCTATTTTTTCAGAAGGAGTCCATAAGCTAAAAATCCAAAATAGAATACCGGCAAAAGAAACCCGAAATAATATAAATCCAAAAGGTTGCATATAACCTCCATCAATAACATCATTTGCGAAAGTAAAAGTAACGCCGTAAAATAGCTGCACAAGAACAAGTGCAACAAGTGCAGAATTGTTACTTTTCATTTTTTAGAGATGTAAGCGCAGCCTGTATAACCTTAGCGCTATTGCCAATAAATATAGTTTCATCCAAAACAAGTATGGGCCGTTTTAGGAAGGTATAATGTTCTAAGATATAGTTTTTAAAACTCTCCTCACTTAGTTTTTTTTCTTTTAAGCCTAGATCTTTATACAAAATAGCCCGTTTACTAAATAGCGCCTCATAACTTCCAGAAAGCAACCTTAAATGCTTTATTTCATGGTCGTTAATGGGGGTTTTTTTTATATCTCTAAGCTCAAAGTCGTCTCCTAAATTTAGATCCTCTAAAATACGTTTACATGTGGAACAAGTACCCAAGAAGTAAAATTTTCTCATCAAATTATTTTCTTATTTTTACAAATAAAATCATTTCTACATAAAGAACTAAATTATATCAAAAATTATATGGAATGGATCTATAATATTACGCTGCAAAATAGACTGTTTTTATTAAAATTTATGAATAAATTTTCTTTGGAACAGCTTAATCAAGTTCCCGATGGATACAAAAACTCAATTTATTGGAATATAGCCCATACGGTAGTTACCCAACAGTTGTTAACCTATGGGTTGAGTAGTGAACCTCTTTTAATAGATATTGGATTGGTGGATTGTTATAAAAAAGGAACGGTGACTTCCAGTAAAGCCTCCCAAAAAGATTTAGAAATAATGAAGACTTTACTTTTTTCAACTCTTGAAAAAACAAAGATAGATTATGAAAAAGGAAAGTTTAAAAACTTCACCCCTTACACGACTTCTTTGAAAATAACTCTTTCTTCGTTTGAGGAAGCGATTAGTTTTAATGCTTTTCATGAGGGGATACACCTTGGATACATATTATCGATGAAGAATTGCTTGTTTCTAGGAGATTAAAAACCATTATACCTTCATTTTTTTCATCTAATTACGTTATTAGTTAAATTATTCTCATTAAAATATATAATTCTTAATTTATTACTTAATTCAACACTTCTAATTATCAAATACAAAATAATAGTACATTATTTTTAAAGATATTATATATTTGTACTTTAATATATTTAATACCACTAATATTCAAAAAATGGAGGAAAAAATTAAAAATTTTCTTGATTTAGTTAAGGAAAGAAATGGTCATGAAGCTGAATTTATTCAGGCTGTAGAGGAGGTTGCTGAAACTGTCATACCATATATTGTCAAGCACGATATTTATCATGGTAAAAATATTTTATTGAGGATGGTAGAGCCTGAGCGAGTAATCACATTCCGTGTAAATTGGGTCGACGATAACGGGGAAATTCAAGTAAATCGCGGGTATCGCGTTCAAATGAACTCAGCGATTGGTCCTTACAAAGGAGGGCTCAGATTTCATCCTACTGTTACTATGAGTATTTTGAAATTTTTAGCCTTCGAGCAAGTATTCAAGAACAGCTTAACAACCCTTCCAATGGGTGGAGGTAAAGGAGGCAGTGATTTTGACCCTAAAGGCAAAAGCGACAATGAAATTATGAGATTTTGCCATGCATTCATGAGCGAACTATTTCGACACATAGGTCCTAACACTGATATTCCTGCTGGAGATATCGGAGTAGGGGGGCGCGAAATAGGATTCCTTTTTGGAATGTATAAAAAATTAAAAAACGAATTCACCGGAGTTCTTACTGGAAAGGGGATGACATGGGGAGGCTCTCTGATACGTCCCGAAGCTACAGGGTATGGAAATGTGTATTTTGCAGAAAAAATGTTGCAATCAAATGGAGATAGTTTTAAAGGAAAAACAGTAGTTATTTCTGGATCTGGGAATGTTGCTCAATATGCAGCTGAAAAAACTAATCAACTTGGAGGTAAAGTGATTACATTGTCCGACTCCTCAGGCTATATTGTAGATCCTGGTGGGATTGATGAAAGCAAGCTTGCTTTTGTAATGGAACTTAAAAATATTAAAAGAGGTCGAATCAGCGAGTATGTTGTTAAATATCCAAGCGCAAAGTTCGTGGCTAATAAAACTCCCTGGGAAGTTAAGTGTGATGTGGCTTTGCCCTGTGCCACACAAAATGAACTTCATGGTAAGGATGCTGACCTATTGCTAAAAAACGGATGTATATGTGTTAGTGAAGGAGCTAATATGCCTTCTACAAAAGAAGCAATCTACAAATTTCATAAAGCCAAGATTTTATTTGCACCAGGAAAGGCATCTAATGCTGGCGGAGTTGCAACTTCAGGCTTGGAAATGACTCAAAACTCACTACGATATAATTGGACAAGAGCTGAAGTTGATGAGAAATTAAAAGATATTATGTCAAATATCCATGATGCTTGTATTAAATATGGTAAGGATGAAAAGACAGGTTATATCGATTACGTGAAAGGAGCGAACATTGCTGGCTTTGTAAAAGTTGCAGACGCTATGTTAGCTCAAGGAGTTGTTTAAAATATTCTAGTCTTACTTCAGAAAAGCTTTCATTAATTGAAAGCTTTTCTGTTTATATATAATAATGGCTTATTTTCTCGTTACTAATAAATATATTTGAAATTAATTAGTATTGCGTGAAGACACCTTTTTTTATCCTTATTTTTTCTTTTTCTACCTTTCTGTGTGGTCAAAATTATGACACCAATTGGAAAGGACATTTTTCATTTTTAAATATTAAGAAAGTAGTTGAAGCAGAAAATAAATTTTACGCTGCATCTGAAAATGCTTTATTCTCTTATGATACTCAAACAAATCAGCTGAATACAATCACTACGGTTAACGGGCTTTCAGGAGAACTAATTTCCACGTTACATTATAGTTATGAATATCAACTTCTTTTAATAGGATATGAAAATGGCCTAATTGAAATTTACAGTGAGACTGACCAAGAAATACTTAAAGTTGTGGATATTATTAATAAAGTAACAATTCCGCCGTCTCAGAAGAAGATAAATCACTTTAACGAATTTAACTCTCTAATTTACATAGCTACTGATTATGGGATTTCAGTTTATAGTCTTGAGGGTTTAGAATTTGGAGACACCTATTATATTGGATCAAATGGAAGTCAAATACGAGTGAATCAAACAGCTATTTTAAATAATGAAATTTATGCTGCGTGTGGCTTAAATAATGGAATAAAGAAAGCCAGCCTTTCTAATTCAAATTTAACAGATTTTCAGTTGTGGGGTACAATTGTTTCTGGAGATTTTACTGCAGTTCTCGCTTCGGCATCCAGCATATATGCTGTAAATTTATCTAATACCATTTTTGAAATTAACGGAACAGCCCTAAATACATTATTTAATTTTCCACAACCAGTGGTAGAACTAAATACATCTGAGACAAAACTTTTGGTGACTACTAATTCAAAAGTGTATCAATATGGACCAGGCTTCAATTTGATTGACACATATTCTCTTCCTACAGAGCTAGATACATTCTTTACTTGCGCATTGATAACTGGTGCAGATGTATATATTGGGACTAAGAATTATGGTATTATTAGGCCAGACCCATTAGCAGTTTATGGATATGAAGAAATTCATCCTGAAGGACCCTTAAGAAATGCAGCCTTTTCGTTAACTTACGGATACGGCAATTTATGGGTTACCTATGGGGAATATTCAATATTTTTTAACCCATCTCCATCCCGTAATTACGGGATCAGTAATTATGTAGATATGAACTGGCACAATACAACCTATGACAGCATTCAACAAGCAACAAATAAAACAGTTTCAAATCTAAATGCCATATCAATTAATCCTCTAAACCCTGATCAAGTTTTTATTAGCTCTTTTGCTCACGGACTTTTAAATTTTCAGAAAGAGGAATCTATTACTGTTTTAGACGACAGTAACAGCGCTTTAGAGTCTTTGGTTTTACCGGGGAGCCCTAATTATAAAAGTATACGTATATCAGGATCTACTTTTGATGGTAATGGTAATTTATGGGTTTTGAATTCCAAGGTTGATAATGCTTTGAAGAAATTTAACCCTTCTAATTTAAGCTGGACCTCTTATGACTTCTCTAACGTTATTTCAGACCCCATAGATGAAGAGCTTGGGTTTAGTGAAGTAGTAACCGGCTCCGGCCAGACAAAGTGGATTGGATCTTACAACAAAGGCTTAATAGGTTTCAATGAGTCAGGGATGTTATTAAAAAATATTTCAGACGAAGATGTGGCGAACCTGCCCACAACAGCTATAAAATCACTTGCAGTAGATAAAAACAATGTATTATGGATTGGGACTTATAGAGGTCTTAGAGTACTTTATAACACTTCAAATTTTTTCAGTAATAATTCTGTAAGAACAGAACCAATAATTATTATTGAGGATGGTCTTCCTAAAGAACTTTTGGCACAACAATTCATAACAGACATTATTGTGGATGGATCCAATAATAAGTGGGTTTCTACGGCTGATGCTGGAGTATTTTATCTTTCTGCAAGTGGTCAAAAGACTATTTATCAGTTTACAAAAGAAAACTCTCCGCTACCTTCAAACGGAGTTAACGACATGGCTTTAGATTCAGAGAATGGAGTAGTTTACTTTGGAACGAGTAGAGGATTAGTTGCCTTTAACACTGGAGGTTCTAGCACAAGTTCTTCTCTAAAGGATGTTTATATATACCCAAACCCTGTCCGGCCAGATTTTAATATTTTAGAAGATAAGGTTAAGATTAAAAATATTAGCGAAAATATTAATATTAAAATCACAGATATTGAAGGAAATCTTGTCGCGGAAGCTCAGTCAAATGTAAATCTAAGACATAGAGGCTATAATTTAGAAATTGATGGAGGAACAGCGTATTGGAATGGTAAAAATTTAGCAAATAACAATGTGTCTTCAGGAGTTTATGTGGTGCTTTTTTCTGATTTTGATACATTTGAAACCAAAGTTTCCAAAATAATGATCGTACGCTAATGGTAGTATCTACAAAAGCAATTGTTATATCAAAAATAAAATATAATGACAGTGACCTAATTGTTAAATGCTATACTGCATCTTTAGGTATTAAAAGTTATTTGATAAAAAACGCACTAAAATCTAAAAAAGTTAAGATTAGACCTGCTTATTTTCAGCTTTTATCATTGCTAGAAATAGAAGCTGACCACAAAGATTCTAGAAGTTTACATTATTTTAAAGAAGTTAGATTGTATAAACCTTACGATTCACTGCACACAAATGTTTTTAAATCGACAGTTTTGTTATTTCTCTCTGAAATACTATCAATGATTTTAAACGAAGAAGAAGCTAATCTTTCTTTATTTGAATATATAGAAACAACCTTACTGTGGTTTGATACCATAGAAAACATAAGCACATTTCACCATCAATTTTTAATGGGATTAACCAAATTTTTGGGATTTAACCCAGATATTCAAAACAGCGAATTGCCATATTTTAATTTGCAAGAGGGTAAATTTCAAGCTCACCCCCAGCAGTATTGTATTACAGATAAAAATTTAGGTTTGTTAAAACCTTTTTTAGGCACTAAATTTGATACTAATTTGACAATTGAACTAAGTTCTACACAAAAGCAAGAGCTTCTCAATATGATTTTAGTGTATTTTAAATTACATTTACAGGGCTTTAGAACACCTAAATCATTGACAATCTTAAGCCAAGTTTATAGTTAAATATGACTAATCATCTTTTCAAATTTCTTATACTTCTATTTTTTACGAGTTCTGCTCAACAAGTTGTAGTCGTTGATAAATTAAGTAAGGATCCAATTCTAGGCGCTGTAGCTTTCAATTATTTAAAGACCAAGTCTTCATTATCAGACTTTGACGGACATATTGAAGTAACAAAATTTACAGACTTTGAGAAAATTTATTTTGACCACCCATCCTACAACAAAATTTTAATTCGGAAATCATTGGTTCAAGACACGGTTTTTCTTTCACCCAAATCAACAAACTTAAATGAAGTTGTCATATCAGCATCCAAGTTTGCACAAATTAAAAAAGAAGTTCCCCATAGCGTTATTAGTATAAATTCAAACGATGTCCAGTTTTCTAACCCACAAACAAGTGCAGACTTGTTGCTCAATAGTGGCAGTGTCTTTGTTCAAAAAAGCCAATTAGGAGGAGGAAGCCCAATGATTAGAGGGTTTTCTACAAATAGGCTTTTAATTACCATTGATGGTGTTCGACTTAATAATGCAATCTTTAGAAGTGGAAATGTTCAAAATATAATCTCAATAGACCCTTTTAACGTCGAAAAAACAGAAGTTATATTAGGCTCTGGATCCGTTATTTACGGCAGTGATGCAATTGGAGGTGTAATGAATTTTTACACTACGACACCGAAGCTATCAAACACTTTGCAGCCTAATTTAACATCGCGAAGTACAATACGCTATTCTTCTGCAAATAACGAAAAGACAGCTCATTTAGATTTTAATTTAGGTTTTCGGAAATGGGGTTTTCATAGTAGTGTTAGTGTCTCTGATTTTGGAGATTTAAAAATGGGAAAGTATGGTCCTGAAGATTATTTAAGCTCTTATTACAGCGAGCCTCTTAATGGCCAAGACATGATGACCCCTAATACAACTCCAAGAATACAGAAGTTTACTAACTTTAATCAAATACATCTCGCTCAAAAAGTAATATATAAACTAAGTAATAATATTCAGTTTGATTTTGGACTACATTACTCAACGACATCAGACTATCCAAGATATGATCGGTTATCAACTTTTGATAATGACGGAGTTTTAAAATATGCTGAGTGGAGCTATGGCCCACAGGATTGGTTATTAGCAAATATTTTAATGACTAAATTTAGTGACAGTTCAAGGTGGTTCGATAAATTAAAAATATCATCTGCATATCAAAACTTTAAAGAGAGTCGGATTAATAGAAAATTCAATTCTGACAATAGAAAAATTAATAAGGAGAACGTAGACGCCCTTTCATTTAATATCGATTTAAGCAAAAGAATAACTGATAAATCTAATTTTTTTTATGGTGCAGAGTATATATATAATAAAGTGCGATCCGAAGCTCGCTCACAAAGTATTGCTTCAGATGCTTTAGGACTGATTGCTTCTCGCTTTCCTGATCGATCTCAATGGGAAACAATGGCCTTATATTTAAGCCACAAATATAAACCAAACACAAACTTAACAGTTCAGTCAGGAATAAGATATAACTATGTAATTATTGACGCTGACTTAACAGCAAACAACTCATTTTATATTCCTCCATTTGATAACGCTAGCTTGGAAACCAGTGCGATAACAGGCAATCTAGGCTTAAGTTGGAGCCCTAGCCCTAGTATTATTTGGAAGTTAAATACAACAACAGCTTTTAGGGCACCAAACATCGACGATATTGGGAAGGTATTTGACTCACAAAATGGCCTAGTAGTAGTCCCTAATCGGAATCTAAAGCCAGAATATGCTTACAGTGCTGAACTTGGTCTAAATATGAAATTTTCAGACTTTATTTCTTTAGACTGCTCTGTATATTATACTCACTTAAAAGATGCGCTAGTCCGCAAGCCTTTTACAGTAAATGGACAAACAGAGATATTATATGATAACGAATTAAGTGAGATACATGCAATTCAAAATGCATCTAAGTCTAGGATTTACGGATTTGAAGCGGGAATAAAAGTTCGCTTATCAAATGAATTAAAGTTAACCTCACAGTATAGTTATGTTCAGGGTGTGCAACAAGATGCATCAGGAATAGAGTTGCCAGTACGCCATGTAGCACCTGCATTTGGAAGTACACATTTGATTTGGAAACACAATAAGTTGCATGTCGACGGTTTTATAAGCTATAATGCGACTTTAGGAAACTCAGATATTTCGAATGAGTTAGCGAACTATTTATTTGCCCTAGACAGCGATGGCAATCCGTATGCGCCTTCTTGGCATACACTTAATGCCAGAACACGATTTGATTTAAACAGCTCAGTTTCTTTTGTAGGTACCTTAGAAAACATAACAAATCAACGCTACAGAACATATTCGTCTGGAATTACATCTCCCGGAACTAATTTTATTGCGGCGATTACATATACGTTTTGATAATGTATCAAGCTAAAAAAACCTACACTATTAAAGAAGCTCTGGTTAAACTTCAAAAATATTGCGCTTATCAGGATCGTTGCCATAAAGAAGTAGAACAGAAACTCACACAAATGCGCATGATTCCGAAGGCTATTGAACAGATTATTGTAGATTTAATTCAAAACAATTACCTAAATGAAGAGCGCTTTGCTAAAGCCTATGTTAGAGGAAAATTTAGCATAAAAAAATGGGGAAAAGTTCGCTTGACTTTAGAGCTCAAACAACGCCAGATTTCTAAGTATATTATCAAAACCGCCCTGGCAGAAATTGATCCTGAAGACTATACGCACACATTTCATGAACTAGCTGAAAAAAAAGCCCGAAACTTGACCGAAACAAATCCGTTCAAAAGAAAGAAAAAACTAGCGGATTACCTAATCTATAGGGGCTGGGAGTCACACCTGGTTTACGATAAAGTAAATACACTTATCAACTAATCCATTTTTATATTTAGAACGAATATTTAACTCCTACCAAGACATTTCCTTTAGGCATTGGGACCAATCCTGTTTCAATATATTCAGCATTGAAAATATTATTTCCAATAATTGATAGTTCAAGATCTGAAACAGCTAAAGTAGCTTGTACATCTACTACACTGTAGCTAGTTCCAGACGATCGTTCTGCAAATTTATAGATAATACTTTGCGACACGTTTTTCATAAACTGGGATCTAACCGTCGCCGTGAAATGATGCGTCAATGAATTGATAACATACTTAGAGTAGGCAGCCTTTACGTCATTTAGGTTTTCATCTAAATATGTATAGCCTAAACTAATATTTTGAGGGTACAGCCCAGACTTAAAATGTGAAGACAAATTTAATTCTGCCCCCGTGGAGTTCAAGCTCTTTAAGTTTGTGGCTTCCCATTTATCGTCTTCATTTTCTCTAGTATAATCAATTAAGTTGTCAGAGGATCTGTTAAAGATTGCAACGTAAGCATTAAAGTTTATTCCGAAATATTTTAATCCAATTTCTTCAGAAAGTGCTTTCTCAGGTGATAAATTTTCGTTTCCTAAGTCACTTGCTCCTACATAATATAAGTCTGTATATGTTGGCACTCTATATGTGTAACCAATATTAGCATAAGCCTTAAGCTTGTCATTAATAGTGTATCCCACGTCGACACCTGGAAAGGCATGAAATTTAAAGTCCGAAAAATAGTTTACGGAAATCCCTGGAGTAATATCTAAGGAATTGTTAGCGACAGAAAATCGATGTTCAACAAACAAATTAGCCATTAATCGGTCTCGCTCTCCCAAATTAGTACTGGCCATAAACACCTTTGCTACATCTATTCCAAATCCACTAATTCCTGCGCTAGAAGAATACGAAGCATTAACCTGCATCCCGACTTTGTTTGAAATATGTAAGTTTCTATAAACCTCAGGGCTTTCGCGAATATATAAGTACATGTCTTGATTTCGCTTCCAATAAGCTCGAGGTGTGATCTTTAATTTTTCAGTTTCAAATCTTGTAGACATCCCTACAAGACTACTTTGAGTTTCTTCATATTGATCAGGTGCATCGACCACGTAAAATTGATTAGCTCCAAATTTTCGTTCAGCAAAATAACCAATCATTTCTACAGGATTTGCATTAGTGTTGAATCGGCCTTTTATAAAATAATTTTGATTTTCAAAATCAGTATTATATCGGTAACCATCTGAAGTATTGACAGAAGCGTGCCCTATAACGCTAGAGCCACCTAGCTGCGCTCCTAGGGTTCCCGACACTTGCTGCTGTTTGTAAGACCCTAGCTTATAGCCTACGGAATTTATACGATCAGTATTGGATTTAGTAACAATATTAATCGCTCCTGTAAAGGCATTTTGTCCAAAAACACGTGCCGCAGGCCCTTTTATGATTTCAACCCGCTCGATTACCTCTAGTGGTAGCGCCATATTTAATGTGTGGTGGCCAGTTTGAGGGTCTTCGACCTTGATGCCATCGACCAAAAGTAATGTTTGATCAAAACTTCCACCACGAATATATAAATCAGACTGCATACCATTGATTCCTTGACGCCTGACGTCGATTCCTGCCTCTTGTTGAAGGAGTTCCGCTAAATTAGTTGCTGGGCTTTCTAGTATGTCCTTTGACGAAATAACTGTAATAGTTCGTGAGTTTTCTTTAAAAGGAAGTTCAATTCTAGCTGAAGTAATCGTTATAGAATCTAATGCTTGTCCTTTCGCAATGTCTTGAGCTGATGTGTTTTTATGCAAGAATACACTCGCAATAAACAGTAATAAATAGAGTCTATTTTTCATAATTTCGATATTTCATTTAGTCAAATTTATTTTACAAATATAGAAATACGATTGACACCTCAATTAACAATCTATTAAAAATAATGCAGAATTTTATTTATGAAAAAAGAGTAAATAGCATAAAAATAGTGAGTATTTTTATTTTAGTCAGACGACAAATACGCTACCTTTATACCATGTTTGCTCTTGTTGATTGTAATAACTTCTACGCTTCTTGTGAGCGGGTTTTTAACCCTGCCTTACGCCAAAAACCGATCGCTATTTTATCGAACAATGATGGCTGCGTTATTGCGCGAAGTGATGAGGCGAAGGCACTAGGGTTACCCATGGGCGCACCTGCTTTTAAGTATAAAGAGTTTTTTAGAGCCAATAATATTCAGTTATTTTCGTCTAATTACGCGCTTTATGGCGATATGAGTAGTAGAGTAATGCGAATTCTAGAACAATTCTCACCTGATGTAGAAGTCTACAGTATTGATGAAGCTTTTTTACAGCTAAACGGCTTTGAGGATTATAATCTTCATCAGTATGGAACACAGATGCGACAACGCATCCTAAAATGGACAGGTATTCCCACTTGTGTTGGGGTTGCTCCGACTAAAGCCTTGAGTAAAGTAGCGAATAAGATTGCCCGTAAATTTCCAAAAGAAACAGGAGGAGTTTATATAATTGATACCGAAGAGAAACGCATTAAAGCCTTGAAGTGGACCCAGCTTAAAGATGTTTGGGGTATAGGGCCGTCTTTGAACAAGCGGCTTTCTGCCAGGCAATGCAAAACGGCTTATGATTTTGTTCAACTCTCTGATATGTGGGTGCGTAAGACCTTTTCAATTACAGAGTGGAAATTAAAGAAAGATTTAGAAGGAATTTCTAAAATAGGCCCAGAAACGATTAAGAATAAACGTGCAATTGCAACAACTAGAAGTTTCGAATCTACGATAAAAGATCTGGAAGATCTTAAGGAACGCATTTCAACTTTTGCTTGTAGTGGAGCCGAAAAACTTCGAAGGCAAGGGTCCAGCTGTCACATGATGCTTATTTTTTTGCGAAGTGATTATCATAAAAAAAATTCAGAACAGCACCGAGCAAGTGTTATGGTTAATATTTCGTTTCCAACCAATTCTAGTTTAACCCTAAGCGCGAATGCAGTAAAAGCAGTAGCCTCTATTTATAAAAAAGGAATTCAATATAAAAAAGCGGGGGTTATCCTTACGGGTATTGTTCCAACAAATAACCACCAAATACAATTATTCAATAGTGAACACCCAAAGCACTTACCGTTGATGCGGGCGATTGATTTCATTAATAAAAAGTATCATGCGCCAAAGTTAAAACTAGGCAATCAAGATTTAAAGCGCACTTGGAAAATGCGTCAAGAACACCTATCTCCTCATTATACAACTAATTTAAAAGATATAATAACTGTACGATGTCTATAAAAACCACAACCCCTCTCACTTTTTTTACCCCTGAAAACTTCAATACGCTAGGGGCAGTCTATTTTAACACCGGAATCTCTGCAGGGTTTCCTTCGCCAGCGGAGGACTTTAAGCAGGAGCGTTTGTCGCTAGACAGTGAGCTTATCAAAAATAAAGAAGCAACTTTCTTTGCACGTGTTAGCGGGCAATCAATGATTGACGCAGGACTTAATGACAATGATCTTTTAGTGATAGACAGGAGCCTCTCTCCAGCTCACAATAAAATAGCTGTTTGCTTTTTAGACGGAGAATTCACAGTTAAGCGACTCCGGGTTAAAAATGACGAAGTTTGGTTACAGCCAGAAAATAAAAACTACCAAGCCATAAAAATCACGGAGGCGAATGACTTTGTAATATGGGGCATCGTTACCAATGTAATTAAGAAGGTATAGTGCTTAAATTTCCTTCCGAAGCCTTGCAACAGGAAGGTCTAATTGTTCGCGATATTTAGCAATAGTTCTTCTTGCTATTGGATAACCTTTTTCTTTTAAAAGAAGAGCTAATTTTTCGTCAGTAAGCGGTTTTTTCTTGTTTTCTTCTCCAATGATTGTTTCTAAGATACTTTTTATCTCTCTAGTTGAAACTTCCTCACCTTTATCATTAGTCATAGACTCACTAAAAAATTCTTTAATTAATTTAGTCCCGTAAGGAGTATCTACATATTTACTATTAGCAACCCTTGAGACTGTTGAAATATCCATTTCTATTTTATCTGCAACGTCTTTTAAAATCATAGGCCTTAGTTGCTGCTCATCTCCTGTTAAGAAATAATTTTCTTGATAGTACATAATAGTACTCATTGTAACAAAAAGTGTTTGTTGCCGCTGTTTTATGGCATCTATAAACCATTTGGCAGCATCTAATTTTTGTTTTATAAATAAGACTGCTTCTTTTTGAGATTTTGTTTTTTCTTTTGAGGCTTTATAGCCTTTAAGCATTTCGTTATAGGGTTGAGAAACATGTAACTCAGGAGCATTTCTGCCATTGAGTGTTAATTCTAATTCTCCTTCAACAATACTAATTGTAAAATCAGGAACGACGTGTTCAATAGAGCGTGTATTGTTAGAAAAAGAGCTTCCTGGCTTCGGATTTAGGCGTTCGATTTCTAAAACTGCGTCACGTAGCTGTAGTTCTGTTACATCAAACTTCTGTATTAGTTTTTGATAATGCTTTTTAGTAAACTGATCAAAACCAGAGTTGATAATATCCTTTGCAAGACTTGTATTTGCAGTTTGCGTTTTACGGAGTAATTGAAGAGCTAAACATTCTTGAAGATTTCTGGCACCAACCCCAGCAGGATCTAACTGGTGAACTATTTTTAAGGCAGATTCAATTGTCTTTTCATCAGTAAAAAAATTCTGAGTGAATGCAAGATCATCCATAATGTCCAACAGTGGGCGGCGAATATATCCACTATCGTCAATGCTACCAATCAAAAATTCAGCAATTTTGTATTGATCTTTATCTAAAGAAAATGTATTTAGTTGATTTATAAGAAGCTGAGTAAAGGAGCTACCTGAAGCAAAAGGCATTGTTTTTTGCTCATCATCTACACTGTGGTTGTTAGTGTTCAGCCGATATTCTGGAATTTCATCATCACTAAGGTAATCATCCAGGTTTATGTCCTCAGCACTTATTTCTTGGCCGTCCATGTCATTTGTTTGAAACTCATCTTCATAATTGTCTTCTTGCTCTTTACCGCTTTCAAGTGCTGGGTTTTCTTCAAGTTCTTGTTTTAACCGTTGCTCAAAGGCTTGAGTAGGGAGCTCAATGAGTTTCATTAGCTGAATCTGCTGAGGAGACAGTTTTTGGGATAACTTATATTGTAGGAATTGCTTAAGCATCAATGGTTTCTTGAATTTAAATTCAATTTATTGCCTGTTTTTTGGGCCTTTATAAAAATAAGAAAAAAAGATTACAGAGGAAGTATCATGCACTATTGTTTTAAAACTCTGCATTAAGAGGGGTTCGAGGGAAAGGAATCACATCTCTAATATTTCCCATTCCTGTTGCGAACATGACCAGTCTTTCAAATCCTAGACCAAATCCAGAATGCACAGCCGTTCCGTACTTTCGTAAATCTAAATACCACCAAAGATCTTCTTCAGGAATATTTAATTCTGCCATTTTGTCTTTTAAAACATCTAAGCGTTCTTCTCGCTGAGACCCCCCAACAATTTCTCCAATCCCTGGAAATAAAATATCCATAGCTCGAACTGTTTTTCCATCTTCATTTAAGCGCATATAAAAGGCTTTAATTTTAGCAGGGTAATCAAATAAGATAACGGGACATTTAAAATGCTTCTCTACTAAATAACGTTCGTGTTCACTTTGTAAATCAGCACCCCACTCATCGATTATATATTTAAATTTCCTCTTTTTATTCGGTTTAGAACCCCGTAAAATTTCAATAGCTTCTGTATAACTCACTCTTTTAAAGTTGTTATCGACAACAAAGCGAAGTTTTTCTGTAAGAGACATAGTTGAACGTTCATTTTGAGGCTTAGATTTGTCCTCTTGCTCCAAACGTTGTTCTAAAAAAGCAAGGTCCTCTTTGTTGTGATTTAATATATAGCTGATTACGTATTTCATGAAATCTTCAGCTAAATCCATATTACCTTCTAAATCCATGAAAGCAACTTCGGGTTCAATCATCCAAAACTCTGCTAAATGTCGAGAAGTATTTGAGTTTTCAGCTCTAAATGTTGGGCCAAAAGTGTAGACCTTACCAAGTGCCATAGCATAAGCCTCCGCTTCAAGTTGACCCGAAACAGTTAGATTGGTTTCCTTTCCAAAAAAATCTTTTGAGTAATCAACTATTCCTTCCTCATTCAGCGGGGGATTTTTAGGGTCCAAGGTCGTTACTCTAAACATTTCACCAGCCCCTTCAGCATCACTTCCAGTAACTATTGGCGCATGCATATAATAAAATCCATTTTTATTAAAGTATGAGTGAATCGCAAAAGAGAGAGAAGACCGAAGTCGCATAACAGCACTAAACGTATTAGTTCTTACACGTAAATGTGATTGCTCTCTTAATAGTTCTAAGGAATGGCGTTTTGGCTGTAAAATAGTTTTAGAAACTTCTTCAGGGTCAGCGTCACCTAAGATTTCTATAGAACTTACTTGAACCTCAACCGATTGTCCCTTGCCCTGACTTTCGACCAAGCTCCCTTTGATATGCAGGGCTGCACCAGTTGTAATACGTTTTAGCAATCTCTCATCCATAATTTCAAAATCTACAACACACTGAATATTTTGAAGACAAGACCCATCATTCAGCGCAATGAAACGGTTTGCTCTAAACGTTCGAACCCATCCTTTTAGTTCAATATTGGTGTGTTTTAGCTCTTGAGTTAATAAATGTGCAATAGTGGTGATTGTCATAAGTACAATTTTTGATAATGCAAATATAAAATTTTAAGCTAAATTATAACCCTCTGTTCTCTTCTTCTTGAAGCGACTCCTCGTCAGGAATAATATTTAAAGCAGGTTTTTTTAATATTTTTTTATTAGCTATGCTTCGCTCGAGAGAAAGTAGTAGGCAAGGCAAGAGTAATAAGTTAGCTAGCATTGCCAGTAAAAGTGTTGCAGAAATCAAGACACCTAGCGCTACAGTACCTCCAAAATTAGATGTAACGAAAACCGAAAACCCAAAGAATAAGACAATCGAAGTATAGAACATACTGACCCCAGTTTCTCTAAGCGCAGCGAATACAGATTTCTTAATCGCCCATTGGTTTACTAGCAGTTCCTGTCGGTATTTAGCTAAAAAGTGAATAGTATCGTCTACAGAAATTCCGAAAGCAATACTGAAAACTAATATCGTAGAAGGTTTTATTGGAACTCCAAAGTACCCCATCATTCCTGCAGTAATTAGCAGCGGTAGTAGGTTAGGGATTAAAGAAATAATAATCATTCTAAGTGAACGAAACATGTAAGCCATAAAAAGTGAAATCAAAAAGATAGCTAAAGCTAAAGATAAGATTAAGTTTCGAACTAAATATTTTGTTCCTTTTTGAAATAAATATGCTTTACCCGTAATAGATACATTATATTTATCTTTAGGAAATAACTTATCAATTTCAGTAATAAGATCTTCCTCAATACGCTCCATTTTATCAATCTCAGTATCCTTCATGAAGGATGTGATACGCGCATAACGCCCTGTGCTATCCACAAAGTTTTTTAGCAAATCTATATCTGGAGATGCATTTTTTGCATAAGACATAATGAAGTTATTTTCTTGCGCTGTTGGCAGTTGAAAATATTTAGGGTTCCCATTATAATAGGCTTGTTTAGAATATTTAACCAAGCTAACTACCGATATTGGTTTTGAAAGTTCTGGAATTTCAACTATTAAGTTTTCTAGTGCACTCATTCGCTTTAAAGTCGATAGTTTCATTACCCCTTTTTTACGCTTTGTATCAACTAAAATTTCAAGTGGCATCACACCATTAAATTCACTTTCATAAAACTCTATATCATTATAGAACTCTGCTTTTTTTGGCATATCTTCAATCAGGCTTCCAGTAGCTTTTATTTGAAAGATTCCAATTATGCTAATAGCAAGTAAGATCACAGCTGCCGAGTAAATAGCAATATTGTGGTGTTTAACCGTTCGGTCGATCCAATCCCCTAATTGATTAATCCAACGCTTGTTCAAGTGTTCTAAATGCTTTTCTTTTGGGATCGGCATAAAACTATAAATGATGGGGATAATAAATAAACATAGCAGAAAAATAGCTATAATACTAAGAGAAGCTACGATACCAAATTCGGTAAGTAATTTACTTTGAGTTATAATAAAAGTTGCAAAACCAGAAGCAGTAGTTACATTTGTCATTAAGGTCGCGTTTCCAACTTTAGAAATGACACGCTGAAGTGACTTTGCTTTGTTACCATGCTTATTGACTTCATGTTGGTATTTATTAATCAAGAAAATACAGTTTGGGATTCCAATAACAATGATTAAAGGAGGTATTAAGGCTGTAAGCGCTGTTATTTCATACTCTAGGAGTCCTAGGATTCCAAAGGTCCACATCACCCCAATAATAACAACAGTCATAGATATAAAAGTAGCTCTATATGATCTGAAAAATAAAAAGAAAATAAGTGAAGTAACCAGAATAGCAGCTATTATAAACACGCTAATCTCATCTACAATATTTTGAGAGTTAAGGGTACGCACATAGGGCATTCCTGATACTCTAACATCAATATTATATTTATCTTCAAATTCTTTTACTCTTGGAACTAGTTGTTCCGTTACAAATGCTTTTCGATCCGGGGTATTAACAATTGATTTTTCTAGGTATATAGCGCTTCTAATCGCTTCGGAATCTTTATTGAACAAAATATTGTCGTAAAAGGGATATTGCTCAAATAAAGCTTTTTTAAGTTTATTTAATTCGAACTGAGATTGTACAGAGTCTACAATAAAAGGAACAAGGTCAAATTGTTTTTTTGATTTGTTTTTTACAAGTTTCTGGAGATCCTTGATAGCAATAACAACTTCTACACTAGGGTGGTCATTAAAGCTTTTTGAAAAATTATTCCAGGCATTTAATTTATTAACGGTTAACAAGGTACTGTCTTTAACGCCCATGACTATTAGGTTGCCTTCCTCACCAAAGATGTCTAAGAAGTTATTATACTCTATATTGATGGGGTGATCGTCTGGGAGTAAGTTAGCTTCAGTATATGTAAATCGCATCTTATTCCACTGCAAACCAAAGAATCCGGTTGTAAGTACGACTAGAAATAAAATTATAAATCGATTCCTAAGAATAAGTCTTGCGATCGTCTCCCAAAACCCACTTGAAAAGAGTTTAAACATAGCAATTTTTAATGTCGCTAAATTAAATAAAATGAATTTAAAACATGAAGATTAATTAGTCAACTTCCCATAAAGAAAAGTTAAAAAACTAAACGGTAAGGATCTCTTTTTCTTTAGCAGTATAAAGGTCATCAGCTTTTTTAACGTGCACATCTGTGAGTAGCTGTACGTCCATTTCTGCATTTTTTTGAACATCTTCGGATGTATCTTCAGATTTTTTAATATCTGAATTAGCATCTTTTCTTGCAGATCGAATTGAGATTTTTGCCTCTTCAACCTCAGACTTAGCTTGTTTAGCTAGCTCACGGCGGCGCTCCTCAGTCAAGGGGGGGACGCTAATGATGATTGTTTCACCATTATTCATTGGATTAAAGCCTAAGTTAGCAATCATTATTGAACGTTCTATCTCTTGTAACATTCCTTTTTCCCACGGCTGAACAGTTATTGTTCTGCCATCAGGGGTGTTTATATTCGCAACTTGAGCTAGTGGGGTCTGGGATCCATAATAATCAACCATTACACTGCCCAACATGGCTGGACTTGCTTTTCCTGCACGGATATTTACAAATTGTTTTTCTAAATGCTTTAACGCATTTACCATTAATTCCTTTGTGCTTTCTAATATAAAATCTATTTCTTCGTTCATTTTAAACGCTTTAAATATTTTATTTTTATTAACTCACTGTAGTTCCAATGGTATCACCAGCTACGATTTTAAGAAGGTTACCGTTAGTATTCATGTCAAACACAATAATAGGTAAATCGTTTTCTTGGCTCAATGTAAAGGCGGTAGTATCCATTACTTTTAAGCCTTTTTGAAGCACATCTTTGAAACTAATAGTGTCAAATTTAACAGCACTTTTGTCTTTTTCGGGGTCTGCACTGTATATACCATCAACACGTGTTCCCTTTAGGATAACATCAGCTTCAATTTCAATAGCTCTTAAAACAGCTGCTGAATCTGTTGTGAAATATGGATTTCCTGTGCCGCCACCAAAAATAACAACACGTCCTTTTTCTAAATGTCGAATAGCGCGACGTCGGATAAATGGTTCAGCAACTTCATTAATTTCTATAGCGGATTGTAGACGTGTTGGAATGCCAGAATTTTCTAATGCGCTTTGCAAAGCCAATCCATTAATTACAGTCGCAAGCATCCCCATATGATCTCCTTGCACACGGTCCATACCGTTACTGGCACCAGAAACTCCTCTAAAAATATTGCCACCTCCAATGACAATTGCAACTTGAACTCCTTGATTTGTCAGTTGTTTAATTTCACCAGCATAGTCTGACAAGCGATCTGGATCAATTCCATAGTTTTGGTTTCCCATAAGGGCCTCTCCAGACAGTTTGAGTAAAATTCTTTTGTAAGTCATATATATATTGAATGTAACACAAATATAAACAATATCTTAAATCCAAAAATAGTAAACACTATGAATTCTATACAAACTCTCACTTGTTTCATATTTTTTTGTAGAAATAGTGTGTGATATACTTTTATTAATCCAAAAAAAAGCCTCAATAATCGAGGCTTTTTTTTGGATTAATAAAACAAATCTATCCTAAGGACACACGCTTAAATTCAGTAATTTCTACTTCACCGTAACTTGCAACATATTTTGCAACTTTTACTTTATCATCCTTGATAAAGTTTTGGTCCAACAAGCATTGTTCCTGGTCTAGCGTAGTATTATCAGAAATGAAACGCTCCATTTTTCCTGGTAATATTTTGTCCCAGATTTGCTCCGGCTTGCCCTCTGCTTTCAGTTCTGCTTTGGCAGCGTCCTCTGCTTGGGATAAAGCATTTTCAGTTAACTGTGCCATTGAAATATACTGAGGAATATTTTTGAGTGTTTTTCCTAAACGTCCTAACTCAATATTATCTTTTTCAATCACCGCAATTCTAGCTTCTGTTTCAGAGGCAATAAATTCAGCATCGAAATCCTTGTAAGAAAGAGTTGTTGCACCCATTGAGGCAACTTGCATCGCAAGGTCCTTAACTAATACAGCAGCGTTATTAACATTTGAAGAAAGACCAACCACAGCCGCAATTTTGTTGATGTGTACGTAAGAGCCCACATATGGAGCTTGTACTTTTTCAAAAGCTTTAATGTCTAACTTTTCACCAATAACACCTGTTTGTTCTATAAGCTTTTCTGCCACAGTCATCCCTCCAAAATCTGCCATTAAGAACGACTCTTTGGAATCTTGAGTTAAAGCGATGTCACCAAATTGACTAGCAAGCTCTAAAAAATTTTCATTTTTACCAACAAAATCCGTTTCACAACCCAAAACAATCGCAACTCCTACTGTGTTGTCAGAATTAATTTTTGCTACTGCAGCGCCTTCTGAAGAGTCACGGTCAGCTCTATTTGCAGCTACTTTTTGACCTTTTTTTCTGAGGTTGTCAATAGCTTTTTCAAAGTCACCTTCCGCTTCAACTAATGCTTTTTTACAGTCCATCATTCCTGCTCCGGTTGCTTTCCTTAGCTTATTTACTTCTGCAGCTGTTATTTTTATCATGATCCAATAGTTTAAAAAAGTCGTTAAAATTTTTCGTGAGAAGAACTTAACGACTTTATTATTACTTAATTATTTTTTCTTTCTTAGCAGCTTTTGCTGTCTTGTCAGTTTTCTTTGTAGACTTGGCCTTGGTTGCTTTTTTTGCTTTAGGAGCTTCTGCTTCAGTCTTTTCAGTCTTTTCAGTCTTTTCTGCTTCAGTCTTTTCAGTCTTTTCAGCTTTAGGAGCTTTTGCTTCAGTCTTTTCAGCTTTAGGAGCTTCTACTGTTTTTTCAGTCTTGGGAGCTTCTGCTTCAGTCTTTTCAGCCTTAGGAGCTTCTGCTTCAGTCTTTTCAGCCTTAGGAGCTTCTGCTTCGGCCTTTTCAGCATCTTTGGTGTCTTTTTCTGCCTTTCTTTGAGCTAAACCTTCAGCAATACCGTTAGTTACATTAGTGAGAATTTTTTCGATCGACTTAGAAGCATCGTCATTAGCTGGGATCACATAATCCACTTGTCTAGGATCTGAATTAGTGTCAACCATTGCAAAAATCGGAATGTTTAATTTTTGAGCCTCTTTTATTGCTATGTGCTCCCGCTTGATATCTATAACGAATAGTGCAGCTGGAAGGCGAGTCATTTCTGAAATTGAACCTAAATTCTTTTCAAGTTTTGCTCTCAAACGGTCAACCTGAAGACGCTCTTTCTTAGATAGTGTTAAAAAAGTACCGTCTTTTTTCATCCTGTCGATAGAAGCCATTTTCTTAACAGCTTTACGGATAGTAACAAAGTTGGTTAGCATTCCACCAGGCCAGCGCTCAGTAATATAAGGCATATTCACATTGCCAGCCTTTTCTGAAACGATGTCTTTTGCTTGTTTTTTGGTAGCAACAAAAAGAATTTTGCGGCCTGATGCAGCTATTTTTGATAGAGCTTCAGAGGCCTCTTCAAGTTTTGCTGCAGTTTTGTAGAGGTTTATGATGTGAATACCATTTCTCTCCATGTAAATGTATGGGGCCATGTTAGGATCCCATTTCCTTGTAAGGTGTCCAAAGTGAACACCACTGTCTAATAATTCTTTTACTTCTACTAATGCCATTTTGTAATAGTTTACGTTCTGTTTAATTAGCAATGCTTAGCTTGACTTTGTGGCTTAATGCATTTAGATGCTAAACTAAGTCTTAGTGGCTGGCCCACTATAGACAACAATAACTGGTTTAAAAATAATATATTAACGTTTAGAGAACTGGAATTTCTTTCGGGCCTTTTTCTGACCAAATTTCTTACGTTCAACCATTCTTGGGTCTCTAGTTAATAAGCCTTCTGGTTTCAGAATCCCTCTGTTGTCTTCATCTAATTCGCACATTGCACGAGATAAAGCTAAACGAACTGCTTCTGCTTGACCTGTAACACCTCCTCCAAATACATTAACTTTTACATCAAAGTTGTCTTCATTGTTAGTCAGTGCTAACGGCTGATTTACTTTGTATTGTAAAGTTGCTGTTGGAAAATAAGTATTAATATCCTTTTTGTTCACGGTGATATTTCCTTTTCCCTTAGAAACGTAAACTCGTGCTACAGCCGTTTTTCTACGGCCAATTTTGTGAATAACTTCCATTAATTAACTTCGTTTAAATTGATTGATTTTGGCTTCTGCGCTTCATGAGAATGCTCAGCTCCAACAACAACGTTTAGATTACGGAATAAAGCAGCTCCTAATTTGTTTTTAGGGAGCATTCCTTTTACTGATTTTTCGACTAACCTAGCAGGATCTTTTGAAAATAATTCTGTAGCAGTTAGTGATCTTTGACCTCCTGGATAGCCAGTGTGACGTATGTAAGATTTCTCACTCCATTTGTTTCCAGATAGATTAATTTTTTCTGAGTTTATAACAATAACATTATCTCCACAATCTACGTGAGGGGTAAAATTAGTTTTGTGCTTACCTCTTAATAGTATTGCAACTTTGGAAGCTAAACGACCTAGCGTTTGTCCTTCTGCATCAACCAAAACCCATTCTTTATGAACAGTAGCTTTGTTAGCTGATATTGTTTTATAGCTTAATGTATCCACACTTGTTATTTTTTGTATTAAACATTTCTCCTTAAAAAAGAGTTTGCAAATCTACAATTATAAATTGTTATTAACAAAATCTATTATGTGTTTTCTTTTCTACTAATTTGATTATTTATCACACCCTAATTCCAGATTAGATTTTGTAAGACATTATTTTTGGCAAGGAAGTTTAACAAATAATTTAATAGACTATAATATAATATTGTTTTTTTTTGTGGTATCAAGTAGCCATTTCATAGCATTTTGATTCACAATTATCCAAATTTCATGAAGTTTCTTTTTTATATGTTAACCTCTATGTTTTTTAGCTTTCAACTTGAGGCTCAAAGACAGTCTTTTCTTGCCCCTAAGATCTATAATACCTCTGATATTATGGCAGAAAACCCACCTGTTATTGACGGGGTTTTAAATGACTCTGCTTGGAAATCTGTTGATTGGGGTACAGATTTTATTGAAGTTAATCCAGATGAAAACACTGATCCCTCTGTTCAAACCAAATTCAAGGTTTTGTATGATCAAAAATATTTATATGTAGCCTTAAAGGCATTTGATCCTCAACCATCGACTATCACTAGTCGGCTTTCTAGGAGAGATGGGTTTGCAGGCGATAGAATTAATGTATTAATTGACAGTTATCATGATCTTCGAACAGCCTTTTTGTTCACTGTAACAGCCGCTGGTGTTCGTGGCGATGAGATTATAACCGACAACGGACAAAACTTTGATGATAGTTGGAATCCTATTTGGAGTACTAAAGCACTTATTGATGCCGATGGATGGTCTGCAGAAATGAAGATTCCACTAAGTCAATTTCGTTTTAATAGCGATTCAGATCAGGTTTGGGGTTTAAATATCATTCGCAATTATTTTGCAAAAAACGAATTATCAGCATGGGACAGAATCCCTGTAGGCTCTGCTGGTTGGGTCAGCGAGGCTGGTGAACTTCATGGTTTACAAAACATAAAACCCCAAAAACAGATTGAAATTCAGCCTTTTACGGTAATTAAGTTAAGTGAATATGAAGCTGAAACAGGAAATCCGTATTTGGATGGGAAAGATTACAGTTTAAATGCTGGTTTGGACGCAAAATTTGGAATTACAAATGATTTAACTCTTGACGTTACTATTAACCCAGACTTTGGACAGGTCGAAGCAGATCCCGCTGTAATAGCATTGGATGGTTTTGAAGTTTTTAATAGAGAACAGCGCCCTTTTTTTGTAGAAAATAAAAATATTTTTAATTATCAATTTTCAGGAAATCGGAACAATTTATTTTTTTCAAGACGTATAGGCAGAAGTCCACAACTTTTCCCTAATACTTCAGGCGAAACGTATGTAGATCAACCTAAAAACACTACCATTTTAGGTGCTGCAAAATTCAGTGGAAAAACTAAGAACGGATGGTCTATTGGAATTTTAGAAAGTATGACTTCTAAAGAATTCTCAACTGTTAACAACAATGGAGTTATTTCTAAACAACTAGCCGAGCCCTTTACAAATTATTTTGTTGGTAGAATACAAAAAGATTTTAATAACAAAAACACTTTTTTAGGCAGTATGTTTACTTCCACAAACCGCTCTTTGAATGATGATGCATCGGAACTAAGAAAATCAGCATATTCGGGGGGTATTGATTTTAAACACCAATGGAAAAACAGGTCCTATTATATTGATGCTAACATGGTAGTTAGCCATGTTAAAGGTAGTAAGGAATCGATTAAGCTTACTCAAGAAAACTTAACACACTTGTTCAACAGAGTAGACGCTAGTCATTTAAATCTAGATCCAAATAGAACTTCTCTTACAGGGACTGGAGGACGCTTTGATTTTGGAAAGGTAGGAGGCAAGTATTGGAATTATAATGCAGGATTTAAATGGGTATCTCCAGAGCTTGAGTTAAACGATATAGGCTTTTTAAGGAATTCTGATGACATAACTCAATTTGTCAATTTAGAATACAGGATAATAAAGCCTGTAATGGTCTTTAGAGATTTTAGTATTCAGATAGGGCAATTTTCTAAACATGATTTTGGAGGAAACCATAACAGGTTGCAGTATGATTTGAATACAGATATTCGTTTTATAAACAATTGGACACTTGACTTGGGAGGCGGCTACAGACCTGTAAATTATTTCAATTCTACATTAAGAGGGGGTCCAAGGTGGCGTATTTCAAAAACAGGTTGGCAATATTTTTTTATTGGGTCTGATAGTAGAAAAGAATTCTACTTTAGAACCGGGGCTATTATTTCCCAGTGGAAAGAAAATGAATCCTCTCTTTTTAAAATTGAAGCTGAATTAAATTATCAACCCTCAAATGCACTTAATATTTCAATAGCTCCGGAGTTTAGCTCACGACCTAATAAAACTCAATATATCACTCAAGTTTCTTACAACGATGAGACTCGTTACGTTTTGGGAACGATTGACAATCAAACTTTTCAAGCGTCTTTGAGAGTAAATTACACGTTAAATCCCAATCTATCAATTCAGTACTACGGACAACCATTTGTTTCGCGCGGCGTTTATAAAGATATTAAATATGTTACCAATCCAACCGCAACAAGTCTAAATGATCGTTTTCAGCTTTACTCTAATGATCAACTTAGTCTAAGCCAAGGAGTTTATAATATTGATGAAAACTCTGATGGATTAAATGATTACAGTTTTAATAACCCTAATTTCTCACAGGTTCAGTTTAATTCAAATTTAGTTCTCCGCTGGGAGTATATTCCTGGTTCTGAATTATTTTTAGTTTGGTCTCAAGGGGTTAACAGTGGAATATCGCCTTCCAATGGATTATTTGAAGATCTTGGAACAGGTATTTTAAATCAGCGTCCACAAAATATCTTCTTACTGAAAGCCACATATCGCTTTGTTCTCTAAACTTTATGTTTTGTATCAATACAGGTTGTTTAATTCGTTAAATTACATTGTAAAAATATATTTTAGAAGTATCTTTGCCCCTTAAATGTGAAGAAATTTCCACTTTATGTCAAATAATACTTACATATTGACTAACTCAACATCATTCCTTAGTAACTTTAAGGCAGTGACCAAAATGGGTTTATCTCTAAGTGTTGTGTTTTCATCCATAGCAGGGTATTTATTGGCAGCAGAGAGTATTCACCTTTTTACTTTGTTTCTTTTAGCTATTGGAGGATACTTTATGGTAGGTGCTTCTAACGTTTTTAATCAAATCATAGAGCGGGACTTAGATGCCTTGATGGATCGAACCAAAAACAGACCTATTCCAACAGGTAGAATGAGTGTTAGTTATGCTTTTGTTTTAGCTGTCATATTGACTATAACAGGACTTATTATTTTATATACCATTAACGAAAGAACAGCCATGTTTGGCGCAATATCCATATGTCTTTACACTAGCGCTTACACACCTTTAAAAACTAAAACACCACTTTCTGTTTTTGTTGGGGCTATTCCTGGAGCTATTCCTTTTATGCTAGGTTGGGTAGCAGCTACTGGTAAATTTGGCATTGAACCCGGTGTTTTATTTATGCTTCAGTTTTTTTGGCAATTCCCACATTTTTGGGCCATAGGTTGGTTTTTGCATAATGATTATCAAAAAGCTGGATTCAATATGTTGCCCACAGGCAAAAGAGACAAAGGCACTGCTCTACAGTCAATAATTTATACAGCCTGGACTGTACTAATCTCGCTAGTTCCTGTGTTTGGTTTCACAGGATCTCTAAGGCTTTCTATTCTGGCGGCAATATTAGTTTTTGTCTGCGGATTACTGTTTTTGTACTATGGGCTTCAGCTATTCAAATATCAGACAGAGAAAGCAGCACGGCAGCTGATGCTTGCAAGTGTTGTTTACATAACCTCTATTCAAATTATATATGTTTTAGATAAATTTATTAGACTATGGATTTAACACAAGGGACTTTAAAAGATAAACAAGAGCGTGCTAAAAAAATGATGCTATGGTTTGGAATCATTTCTTTAGTAATGTCTTTTGCAGGACTTACAAGTGCTTTTATAGTTAGCAGTTCACGTGAAGATTGGTTAGTGAACTTTACGTTGCCAAGCGCTTTTACTTACAGCACTTTAATAATTGTATTAAGTAGTGTTTTACTGTTTTTTGCAAAGCAGAGTTTTAAAAATAATAAATCAGTAATTACATCTTTACTTTTAATCGGTGCGTTTGTGCTTGGGATTGTATTTATCTATTCACAAATACAAGGGTTTAATCAAATAATTAAATCAGGGTATAATTTCACAGGACCAACAAGTAACATTACAATTTCCTACATCTACATTATAGCTGTAGTCCATATCCTGCATGTTTTGGCAGGAATTATATGTCTATTTGTGGTCACTATTAATCAATTAAATAAAAAATATTCAAAAGAAAACAGACTCGGGTTTGATCTTGCCTCTAATTTTTGGCATTTTGTCGATATTTTATGGGTATACCTCTTTTTCTTTTTATATTTCTTTAACTAAATAAAATGCTTATTTTTGCACAACTCAAAAAAATAAATTACCCTTATGGATTCTACAATAGTTAGCACCGGAACAGAAGGAAAAACTTGGGGCGGAGGCAACCAGCCACTTAAATCAAGTTATGGTAAAATGATGATGTGGTTTTTCATTGTTTCCGATGCATTAACCTTTTCAGGCTTTTTAGCAGCCTATGGATTTTCTAGATTTAAGTTTATTGACTATTGGCCTATAGCAGATGAGGTCTTTACACACGTTCCATTTTTGCACGGACAAGAGCTACCAATGATTTACGTTGCTTTTATGACTTTTGTTTTAATAATGTCGTCTGTAACTATGGTTTTAGCTGTAGATGCAGGCCACGAAATGAAGAAAAACAAGGTAATTTGGTATATGTTTTTCACAATTATTGGAGGAGCTATTTTTGTTGGATCCCAAGCCTGGGAATGGGCAACTTTTATAAAAGGAGATTACGGAGCTATTCAAACTAACGGAGGAAACATTTTGCAGTTTGGAGAGTACAAGACAGTTGACGGTGATCTTGTCTTTAAAAGAGTTGCGGTTGAAGAATTTACAACAGCCTCAGAAACTGAGCGTGTTCAACACGAAAATAAAAATGGACTTTGGTTTGTTGGAGAAAGTGCCTTACCAGTATTTTCTGTAGATGACGTATACCATGGATTAGAGTCACATCCTTCTATATTAGTTCGTACGCAAACAATTAATGAGGATGGTGAAAAAACAGTTCTTTCTAGGGAGGCATCTTTGTCACAGGTTAAAGATAATGGGAAACGCTATGTCAAAGGAGCCAACCTTGAGGTCAATGAGTACGGAGCACCATTATTTGCGGACTTCTTTTTCTTTATAACTGGGTTTCATGGGTTTCACGTTTTGTCAGGTGTGGTGATTAATATTATTATTTTCTTTAATGTTATCATTGGAACTTATGAACGTCGAAAAAACTACGAAATGGTTGAAAAAGTAGGTTTATACTGGCACTTTGTAGATTTAGTTTGGGTATTTGTATTTACATTCTTTTACCTAGTTTAATTATATATAATTTTTTAAAATGGCAAATCACGCACATAAATTAGAAATTTTTAGAGGTTTAATTAAGTTTAAGTCGAACACACAAAAGATTTGGGGAGTTCTATTATTACTATCTATTATTACAGCAGTAGAAGTTGTTTTAGGAATCTACAAACCCATATCCTTAATGACTCCTTCAATGACTCCTTTTGAAGGTGGATTTGGAGCATTGTTGTGTAACATAATATTTTCAGGTTTTATTTATATGAAGAGTTTAAATTTACTATTTATTGTTCTTACAATTGTAAAAGCTTATTATATTGCGTGGGATTTCATGCACTTACGTGATGAGACTAAAGCACTTCGAAGATTAGTGGTTTGGACTACAATTTTCCTAATTTCTTATCTTATATTTATTTTATTACAAGAGGCAGGCTACATTGAATCTGTTTACACAAATGGATTTATCAAACGTGACTTTTAAAAAATAGATAAATATTAACACACAAAGGCGGCTTATTTAGGCCGTCTTTTTTTATTTTTGTTCTATGAATATTATCAAATACAAAAAAGCATTTGTTCTAATAGTTCTATTTTTTTTACCGGTACTATTTTTATTGTTTTTATACCCATCGAAACATAATTACAATACCTTAGATATTATAAAAAAAAACATTCCAGAGCTCACTAGCATATTAGATAAAGATGATCAAAACTTACAGCTTGAAAATCATCTCACAGTGTTAGGGTTTTTAGGTGAGATGCCAATGGAAGATGCTATTTTAGCACTCAATCTAAAAGAATTAGTTTATGATAAGTTTAGAGGGTTTAAACGTTTTCAAGTAATTATTTTAGTTCCAGAATCTGCTAAAAATCAAGTATTGTTATTAGAAAAAGAGTTAAATCAATACGAGTATTTGAGCTACTGGAAATTTGGTTTTGGATCTTACAAGGACATACTTTCAATTTTTCAGGAACTTAATACAGATACTGCATTAGACTCAACTTTGAGGACCTCAAATGTTTTTTTAATTGATAAGGAACGCAACCAGCGAGGACGATTTGATGACCGTGATAAAAGCGAATTAAAAAAGAATACACCTACCTACGGACTTAGCTCTTATAACTGTTTAGACGTTTCTGTTTTAAAAAATAAAATGAGTGAAGACGTACGAATTCTCTTTACAGAGTATCGCCAAAAAAGAAAAGGTAATTTTAATTCTACAAGTCGTAGAGCAGATGATTTAAGAGGAAATGAAAAAAACTAGTTATTCATATGTCGGGGTTTCATTTATCATTTTAATTTTTGGGATTATCGTAATTCCAAAAATAGTTGATCGAGTAAAGAACAACGATGTGACTCGCTCAGAGAGTAGAAGTCAAGATGTTCAAATATCAATTAAGGACCAGACAGAACTATCATATCTTGTAATAAATGGAGAAGCAAAGAAAGTAATGCCATTTAGTTTTATTAACCAAAACGGAGAGATAATTTCTAATGAAGACTATATCGGCAAGGTTTACCTTGTTGAATTCTTTTTTTCTACATGTCCTACGATTTGCCCTAAAATGACTAAAAATCTAGTCGATATTCAAAATACATTTCCACAACGAAGTGATTTTGGCATAGCCTCATTTACTATTAACCCCGATTATGATACTCAAGAAGTTTTAAAATCATATGCTGTAAATTCAGGAGTAACTAATACAAATTGGAACTTCATGACTGGAAATAAGGAATCTATTTATAATTTAGCTAATACAGGGTTTAATCTTTACGCAGCTAAAGTTGACGGAGCTGATGGAGGATTTGAGCACTCTGGAAACTTTGCTCTTATTGACAAAGAAGGCTATATCCGCTCACGAGCTGATTCTTTTGGCAATCCAAAAATATATTATAGAGGAACAATTAGTCAAACCGATCAATTTAATGAAGAAGGAGAGTCTGAAGATATTTCAGCATTAAAAGAAGATATTTTAAAATTATTAGGAGATGAAAAATAAATCAAATGCCATGAAAAGTAAATACCAGTTTTGGGTAAATTTGGTATCAATAGCAGTTCCAATCGTCGTAGCACTTTTATTTAAGGTTCGACTTCCAAATGTTGAGCCTTTATCATTTTTACCTCCAATATATGCATCAGTTAACGGGTTAACAGCAGTTTTATTAATTTCTGCTCTGATAGCCATTAAAAATAATAAAAGGAAGCTACATGAAGGCTTTATGAAAATAGCGATTGCCTGCTCTTTGCTTTTTTTGGTAATGTACGTAGCCTACCACATGACCAGCGACCCTACAGAGTACAAAGGAACAGTCTCCATTTTATATTACTCTATTTTAATAAGTCACATACTATTTTCTATTGTTGTGATTCCATTGGTTTTAATTAGCTATGTTAGAGCCTATCTTGGAGACTATGAGTCTCACAAAAAAATTGTTAAGTTTGCTTATCCAGTTTGGCTATATGTAGCAGTAACTGGTGTAGTTGTCTTTCTGATGATCTCTCCTTACTACGTTTAAATTTTGAAAAAAGCTTTATTATTTTTTGTTAGTGTGATGCTGAGTTTAAACTTAGAAGCTCAGTGTGCAATGTGTAGAGCAGTATTGGAAAGTGAAGTTGGACAATCTACTGCAAAAGGCATCAATAATGGAATATTATACCTGATGGTAATCCCCTATCTTCTTATTGGAGGGCTTTCTTTTTATCTGTATCGCTATTTGAGAGAAAACAAAAAGCAAAATTAGGTTTACTACATAAAACTTCAGAAACTTTTGGGTATTGATAGTAAGCCTTATATGACCTTAACTTTATTTTATGATTCACAAGTGTAACAAAGCCCAGTTTTTTCTGTCATATTATCAAATTGAAACATTATTAAAAAGTAAATGCTAGAAATTAATCAACTTCAAAAGTCTTATGCCATTGGGGACTCAAGTCTACATGTCTTAAAGGGTATTGATCTCTCAGTACTTAAGGGTGAAATGGTTGCAATTATGGGATCATCAGGGTCTGGAAAATCAACACTCCTTAACATTATAGGGATGCTGGACGAAGCCGACAGTGGAGACTATGTATTAGATAGCGTTCCCATAAAAAATCTTACAGAAAAAAAAGCTGCAATTTACCGCAACAAGTTTTTAGGTTTTATATTTCAATCCTTTAATCTAATAAATTATAAGAATGCTCTTGAAAATGTTGCTTTACCTTTGTATTATCAGGGATTAAAGCGAAAAGAACGTCAAGAAAAAGCGCGTTTTCATCTTCAAAAAGTGGGACTTTTAGACTGGCAAACTCACTTACCAAGTGAGCTTTCTGGAGGGCAGAAACAACGCGTTGCAATTGCTCGTGCTTTGGCATCCAACCCAAAATTATTGTTAGCTGATGAGCCTACAGGAGCCTTAGACACAACAACTTCTAGCGATATAATGGCATTTTTACAGCAGCTAAATGAGGAGGGTATAACCATTTTGATCGTAACCCATGAAGAAGATATCGCTGCGATGTGTAAGCGAATAATTCGATTACGTGATGGAGTTATTATGGAAGATAAAAAAGTAACCCAAGTTAGAGCTGAATCACATGTTTGATATTGATCTTTGGCGCGAAATATTTCAAAGTATTAATAAAAACCGAACCCGAAGTTTGTTGTCAGGTTTTACGGTAACTTTCGCTATTTTACTATTCACAATTTTGTTTGGTCTTGCAAACGGACTTAATAACACTTTCAGTGAGGCATTTGTAGATGAGGCCTCAAATGCAGTCTTTATAAGAACAGGGAAGACTACTAAGGCCCATAAAGGGTTACAGGCGGGCCGAAGGATTCAACTTAAAAATCAAGATTTTAATTTTATAAGAGAAGAATTCGATGCAGAAACAGAATATATAGCTTCAAAAGTGTTTAAAAATATAACAGCTAGTTATAAAAATAAAAAAAATAATTATTCTTTAATAGCGGTCAATCCGGACAACCAGTACGTTGAAAAATCAAAAGTTAATTCAGGACGCTACGTAAATCAACTTGATCTTGAGAACAAAACTAAAGTAGTAGTTATAGGTAAGTTAGTTGAAGAAGAAATGTTTTCTAGAGAGTCTGCTTTGGGAAAGAATATTAATTTGAGTGGAATTTCTTACAAAGTAGTTGGAGTTTTTTCTGATGATGGTGGTGACGATGAAGAACGAATTATTTATATGCCTTTGAGTACCGCTCAACAAATTTATGGAAACAATGATTATCTTGACCAAATCAACCTCACCTACAACCCGAAATTTGATTATAACCAAGCGATTGATTTTGGACTTAATTTAGAAAAGAAATTAAAAAGTCGTTTCAATATAGCACCAAATGATCAACGCGCTGTGAGAGTTTTTAACAGAGCGATGCAGAACAAAGGAATTAATCAAATGACTTCTGTTTTAGGAATTTTGATATTAGTAATTGGAATGGGAACTCTTATTGCGGGAATCGTAGGTATTAGTAATATCATGATTTTTATTGTTAAAGAACGCACCAAGGAAATTGGAATTAGGAAAGCTTTAGGGGCCTCTCCAAAATCCATTATTTCTATTATTTTGATTGAATCTATTTTGATAACTACCATTGCGGGATATATTGGGTTATTACTTGGAGCAGGAATTTTAGAATGGGCTAATACCGTTTTAAAAACCTATTTTATAACAAACCCATCAGTAAGTAAAACTCTTGTTATCTCAGCGACACTTATATTAATTGGAGCTGGTACGCTTGCAGGATACCTACCCGCTAAAAAAGCATCAAAAATAAAACCTATAGTAGCACTTAGAGACGACTAAATGATTAAATTTTTATTTGATAGGGATACATGGCAAGAGGTCTATGATAGCATGAGCAAAAATAAATTGCGCACGGGGATCACTATGGTTGGCGTTTGGTGGGGAATTTTATTACTCATTGCTCTTTTGGGAGCCGCTAAGGGAATGGAAAATTCTTTTAATAGACTTTTTGGTGACTTTGCAACCAATAGTGTTTTTATAATTCCTAGTGTTACTAGTGAGCCTTTTAAGGGTTTTCAAGAAGGTAAACGGGTACAGCTAACTCTTTCTGATGCTAAAAAAATTCAAGAGAATATTGAAGGAATTGAGTTTGTAGTGCCAAAAAACCAAAACAGTGCTCAAGTTGTAAATGGATTTCTTTCTGGAAATTTTAGTATTTCAGGAGATTTACCAGTTTCAAATGAAGTTCAAAGAAAACAATTATCAAAAGGTCGCTTTATAAATCAAAATGATATAGACCTAAAGAGAAAGGTTGCTGTACTGGCAAAAGATATTTATAAACAGTTATTTGAAAAAGATGAAGATCCTATAGGAAAATATGTACAAATAAATAATATTAATTTTAAGATTATTGGCATATATGAGCCCGGAAATATCGATTTTTCAGGTGATGTTATTCACATTCCCTTCTCCAGCTTCCAGCAAATTTATAACACTGGGGATAAAATTGGGTTTTTAATGATTACAGGGAAGCCTGAATTTAACATATCACAAATAGAGCAAGATGCTAAGCTATTACTTAAAAATCTAAACAAAATAAATCCTAATGATAAACAGGCTTTTAGAAGCTTTAATTTAGGTAAGCAGTTTGCAAAAGTTACGGGCTTTTTAAAAGGAATGCAATTTCTTACATGGTTTGTTGGAATTGCAACTCTAATAGCGGGGGTCTTTGCAATTGGTAATATACTGTTAATTACCGTTAAAGAAAGAACAAAAGAAATCGGTGTAAGACGCGCCTTGGGCGCAACACCTTTTGAGATTAAACGTCAAATTGTTGTCGAGGCGGTTTTTTTAACCATGATAGCGGGTCTATTAGGAATTATATCAGGTGGATGGATTTTAATAGCAATAGACCATTTTTGGGGTCAAGGTGATGATGCAACATTAATCAACGCCTCTGTGTCAATAGCAGTGGTATTTATTGCCCTAGTGTTATTAGTTGTTTTTGGTACATTAATAGGACTCATTCCCGCATTTAAAGCCACAAGTGTTAAACCAATAGAAGCATTAAGAGAAGAATAATAAATCAAATCAAATGAAAAAAACAGTAAAAATTATTTTAGGGTCAGCCGTATTAATTGCATTAATTTACGTGCTAAAATATTTCAAAGATTCAAACGCCAAAGATGTAGTAGATTATAAAACAGAGTCTCCGTTTTATACCACTATAGACACTAAAATAGTGGCAACGGGAAAGTTAAATCCTGAAGAAGAAATTGAACTGAAACCACAAATATCTGGAATTATTGATGAAATCTTTGTTGAGGAAGGAGACTTAGTTAGAAAAGGTGATTTAATAGCTAGAATTAGAGTAGTTCCAAATGAACAGTCTATGGTAAGTGCTAAGAGCCGTATTAATTCTCTAAAGCTTACTTATAATAACTCTCAAACAGTTTTTGATAGAAATAAGATACTATTTGAAAAGGGAGTTATTTCCAGACAAGATTTTGAGAACAGTGAGCTAAACTTAAATCAATCTAAAGAGAATTATGAACAAGCCAAAGATGATTATAAAATCATCAAACAAGGTTCACTTTCAGGAGGAAGTTCAGCTAATACTACAATCGTCGCACAGATTCCAGGGACGATCCTTGAGATTCCAGTCCGTGAAGGTGATCAAGTAATTCAAAGTAATAACTTTAATGCCGGGACTACGATTGCTACAGTAGCAGATATGAGTAAAATGATCTTTGAAGGAAAGGTAGACGAATCTGAAGTTGGAAAGCTTGAAGAAGGTAAGCAGATTACGGTTGTATTAGGAGCAATTAACGAAAAAGAATTTCCAGCAGTACTTACTTTTGTGGCTCCAAAAGGAATTGAGCAAAATGGAGCAGTTCAGTTTACTATAAAAGCAGACGTAGATATAAACTCTAGCACAAGAATTCGTGCCGGCTATAGTGCGAATGCTGAAATTGAACTAGAAAGTAAGGACAGCATTCTAGTTATTAAGGAAGCACTTTTACAGTTTAATCGAATCACAGAAAAACCTTTTATAGAACTCCTTAAACAAGATGGTCGATTTCAAGTAAAGAATGTTGAGATTGGAATTTCTGACGGGATAAATGTTGAAATTATAGAAGGACTTGAGGAAGGTGATAAAATTAAAGTATGGAATAAAGCTTCAGAAGAAAATAATGAAGATGATGATGATAAATATTAAAACTTACAACCCTATGAAATATATAATTATAGCTCTTTTCTTCTCGCTGAGCCTATGTGGCTTCGCACAAAAAAAATGGACTTTAAAAGAATGTGTCGATCATGTTATCGAAAACAATATATCAGTCAAGCAAGTTGAAAATAGTCTAAAGACAAATGATCAAGATATTGTCTCTGCCAAAGGTCAATTTTTGCCTGGTGCTGGTTTAAGTTTTTCTCAAAACTTAAGTTTAGGAAATGTTGAGCTTTTTGAGGGTAGTTTTATTGACCGAACTTTTCATTCATCTAATATTGGATTTAACCTATCACAAACGGTTTTTAATGGCTTTAGAAACGTAAACACTTATAAACAGTCACTAATTAACAAACAAACGGGGGAGCTAGAACTTAGCCGTATAAAAGATGATGTCTCTTTAAATGTAGTGAATGCCTTTTTGAATGTTTTGTTCAATAAAGAGAATTTACAGACAGCCAAAACTCAGGTAGAATTTTCCAGTAGCCAAATAAAACAGGTTAGCGCACTAGTTGAAGCAGGTGTTCAACCTCAAGCAAATATATATGATGCTGAGGCAACTCTAAGTAGCGATGAGCAGCGTTTTACAGTCGCCCAAAATAATTATGATTTAGCGTTATTATCTTTATCTCAACTTTTACAGGTTCCTTACAAAGATTTTGAGGTTGAATCTTTTTGGATTCCATCTCCATCAGAAGAATTAATTTATAATAGTGTTGAAACGGTACTTAATTTTGCATTATTAAATAGGTCAGAAATAAAAATTGCTGAAAAAAACCAGGAATCCGCTGCGCTTTCTACAGAAATATCTAAAAGTGGATATTATCCTACTGTAAGTTTTGGATATGGCTTTAATACCGGAGCTAATTTTTCAAATTTGTCCAAGAGTAACTCTTTTTTTCAACAAATAAATGATAATAGAGGGCATGGGTTTAACCTTAATATCTCGATTCCATTATTCTCTAGATTTCAAAATAAAACTGCTGTTGCAAAATCTAAAATCCAAGAAAACAATGTAAAGCTTAATTTAGACAAAGCTAAGCTTGACCTGGAAAGCAACATACAGCGGGCCTACACAGATGCCCAAGCTGCTTTGAAAACTTATGTAGCATCTAACAAATCATTAAAAGCACGCGAATTGTCATTTAATAACGCTAAAGAGCGTTATGATATTGGTGCTTTAAATGCATTTGAACTTGACCAGAACAGAGTTCAATTGGTTAATGCGGAAGCTAATTTAATTAATGCTAAATTTGACTTTGTATTTAAGACTAAAGTTTTAGACTTTTACATGGGGAATAAAATTGTTGAATAAGTTGAGTTATATATTAAACATTGAGACGTCTACCACTAACTGCTCTGTATCAATTTCAGAAAATGGACTTTTGATTGGATTAAAAGAAGACAATAGCCTTCAGTATTCTCATGCTGAATGTTTACATATTTACATAGATGAAGTTCTAAAAGTAGCCAACGTTTCTAAATCACAAATCGCAGCAATAGGGGTTAGTAAAGGTCCGGGGTCATACACAGGTTTACGTATAGGAGTTTCTGCTGCCAAAGGATTATGTTATGCACTTAAAATCCCCTTAATTTCCATTCCTACCCTTGAGTCTTTAGCCCTCCAAGTTACAAATCCTGAAGGCCCTATTGTGGCAATGTTAGATGCGAGACGTTCAGAGGTTTATTCGGCTATTTTTGATATTTCTCGTAATGAAATTAGACAAACCCAAGCAGAGATTATTACATTAAATTCGTATAATGAAATACTTAATTCATCTCCAGTTTATTTTATTGGAAGTGGGGTCACAAAAACTCAAGAACTAATTAGTCATCCTAACGCAAGATTTATTAAAAACAAATTGCCTTCTGCATCTCAAATGTGCAAGTTAACTCATGGTAAATTTATAGCTGATGATTTTGAAGACATCGCTTATTTTGAGCCTTATTACCTAAAAGATTTCATTGCGATTCCTTCAAAAAAACAATTTTAACATTCTCTGTATCAAGTAAGGCTTGACAAGCTGCTAATTAACAATTTACATTCTGCATTTGTTTTGTTTAAAATCGTTGTAACTTTGAATCATGAAGTTATACATAGTGCCAACTCCAATAGGAAACTTAGAAGACATTACCTTACGCGCAATTAAGGTCTTGAAATCTGTAGATTTAATTCTAGCAGAAGACACAAGAACTTCCGGAAAACTACTTAAACACTATGAAATAGCAACTCAAATGCACTCTCACCATATGCATAATGAGCACAAAACTGTTCAGGGGATAATTCAAAAATTAAAGTCAGGTCTTAATATTGCATTAATTAGTGATGCGGGGACTCCTGCAATTTCTGACCCAGGGTTTTTGTTAACAAGAGCTTGTGTAGAAAACGAAATTAAAGTAGAGTGTTTGCCTGGAGCCACGGCATTTGTTCCAGCATTAGTGAATTCTGGCCTGCCAAGCGATAAGTTTATTTTTGAAGGGTTTTTACCAGTGAAAAAAGGACGTCAAACAAGACTATTAATTTTAGCAGAAGAACCTCGGACAATTATTTTGTATGAGAGCCCTCATAAATTGATTAAAACACTTTCTAATATTTGCGAATACTTTGGAGAGGAGCGTCAAATATCAGTATCAAGAGAGCTTTCAAAGCTTTTTGAAGAAACAAAACGCGGAACTGTAAAAAGTGTTCTAGAGTATTACACTGACCATCCCCCAAAGGGCGAAATTGTAGTTGTAGTGTCTGGAAAATCAAATTGAAACTAAGTATGTTTGCCTGTTTCCCATCCATGTTTTTCCAAATAGAGTTTACCGCTCTGTACAGCACCCTTTTCGATGCTTGTACCCATTGAGTCGTTCCATCTATTTAAATAGCCAAATAGCGAAATAACTCCAAGTATTTCTACTATTTCACCTTCATTCCAGTACATGTGTAAACGCTTCTTTAGAGAATTATCAACTGTATTTGGTATTTGAGAAGCCGCTAAGCTAAAATCTAATGCCACTCGTTCGGCTTCATTAAAAGCAGTATGAGTTCTATAGTCCCAAATATTATTAAGCTGAACTTTTTCAGCGCCATATCGTTCAGCGGCTCGAATAGCATGTGCTTGACAATAACGACAACCGGTCGCATTACTACTTACCCAAGCAATCATTCGTTTTAACGCTGATGTTACGCGACCTTCATTTGCCATAACAGCTTTATTGAGGTTTATAAAAGCCTTACTTATAGCTGGTCGGTGCTGCATTGTAAGAACTGAATTTGGACAAAAGCCTAGTGTTTCATTAAAAAATTTAGCGAGTGCTTTAGTTTCTAAATCATGGGTTGGGGATAATGGTGTAACTAATGGCATTATTTTAGTATTTTTGAAATAGTTACCAACAAGAAACATAAATTAATTAATAATGTCCGATAAAATAACAACAAATTGGAAAGGCGGGATGCTATTTGAGTCTGATAACCCTAGCGGTAAATCAGTGTTAATGGATACTGTATTAGATGGTCAAACCAAACGGTTAGGTTTGTCTCCAAAAGCAATGATGCTTTCTTCTTTGGCTGGATGTTCAGGAGTGGATATTGTAGATATTTTACAAAAGATGAAGGTAGTTAATTATAAATTATCAATAGAAGTTGAGGCTCAATTGACAGACGAGCATCCTAAGTTTTATGATAAAGTGCACCTGGATTATCATTTTCACGGTCATGAACTTAATGTCAATAAAATTAATAAAGCTGTTTCTCTATCAGTCGATAAGTATTGTGGTGTTATGGAAATGTTCAGACAATTTTCCAACGTATCAACCGAAATCCACATTCACAACTCTTAAATTATGCGCTGGACTCTTAAGCCAAAACCTGCCCCTCAAAAAATAGCTGATTTTGCAAAGGAATTAGGAGTTGATTTAGCGATATCAGAACTGCTAATACAAAGGGGAATAGATACGTTTCAGGCAGCTAAAACATTTTTTAGACCAAGCTGGTCCGACCTTCATGATCCTTTTTTAATGAAAGATATGAATGCCGCAGTTACGCGAATACAATCAGCCATAGAAAACAAGGAACAAATTCTAATATATGGAGATTATGATGTAGACGGTACATCGTCGGTGGCATTAATGGCGTCTTACCTTGATACTAAAAGCACTAAGGTGTCTACTTATATTCCTGATCGATACGATGAAGGATACGGAGTGTCTTACAAAGGGATTGATTATGCCTCTGATAATAACTTCTCGTTAATTATCGCTCTAGACTGTGGAGTTAAAGCTATAGAGAAAGTGTCTTATGCAAAATCAAAAGGGATTGATTTTATTATCTGTGATCACCACCGACCAGGAAATGAGCTACCTTTAGCAGTTGCTGTACTAGACCCAAAGCGATCTGATTGTAATTATCCTTTTAAAGAACTCTGTGGTTGTGGCGTAGGATTTAAACTTATACAGGCTTTAGCATATATGGATAATAAACCCGCAGAGTCTTTATTAGGTTATTTAGATTTAGTCGCTACAGCCATAGGGGCTGATATTGTCCCTATTGTTGGCGAAAACAGAGCTTTAGCTTATTTAGGTTTACAAGTGATTAATTCTAAACCCCGACCTGGATTTATGGCAATTATTAGTCAGATAAAAAAAGAAACTTTAACAATGACAGACGTTGTTTTTAATATTGCTCCTCGAATTAATGCGGCTGGACGTATGATGCACGGGAATTACGCAGTAGAATTGATGAAGGAAACTGACCTAAAAAACGCAAAATCTGCAGCTATAGAAATTGAAAATTTCAACACTAGTCGTCGTGAGGCTGACAAACTAATAACTAAGGAAGCATTAGAGCAAATTGAGAATGCAAATGAAACTAACCATGCAACTACAGTAGTTTATCAGGATAATTGGCATAAGGGAGTTATTGGTATAGTCGCTTCAAGACTCATAGAAACTTACTATCGCCCGACTTTAGTTTTCACCAAAAGTGGAGATTATTTAGCAGCCTCCGCCCGTTCTGTGAGGGGCTTTGATGTGTATAATGCTTTAGAAAAATGCAGTCATTTAATTGAACAATTTGGAGGCCATATGTATGCAGCAGGTCTAACAATTAAGCAAGAGAACTACCTTCCCTTTAAATCAGCTTTTGAAGCTGAAGTTTCAAAAACTCTTCCTACTCAACTTAAGACACCAGAAATTACAATTGATTCGGAAATCAACTTTGAATCTATTACACCTAAATTTTTTAGAATATTAAAACAATTTGCCCCTTTTGGACCTCAAAACTTATCCCCAGTTTTTATGACTTCTAAAGTTAATGATACAGGCTATGGTAAATGTGTTGGTGAAGACCAAACTCATTTGAGATTAACATTAACTCAAAATAGAAGTACTAAAATTGTTGCAATAGGTTTTGGTTTAGCAGCCCGATTACCTATTGTAAAATCAAAAAAAAACTTCAAGGCAGTATACTCTATTGATGAAAACCAGTGGAATGGCCGCGTAAATCTTCAACTAAAACTAAAAGACCTAAAGCTTTAATATGGCGAAAAGAGATCCATATGCAGCCCTTAGATTTAAAGAGTTTAATATTTTTTTAGTGCTTCGGTTTATCTTAGTTTTTGGCTGGTCTATGCAGTTTATTATAATAGAATGGCAGGTATATTCGATTACCAAGGACCCCTTGTCATTGGGGATAATTGGTCTTATGGAAATTATACCAGCATTTAGTATGGCTTTATTCGCCGGCCACATTGTTGATCAAAAAGAAAAAAGAAATTTACTACTAAAATGTATTGGTCTATTCTCATTAATCAGCTTGGGACTTTTTTTAATAACGTCTTCATCTGTAGAAAAAGTATGGAGCACGACTACTACTCTATATGCAATATATTGTTTTGTATTTATGGGCGGTCTTCTACGCGCCTTTTTTGGCCCAACTATTTTTTCACTTGTCGCCCTTATAGTTCCAAAAAAAGCATATCCAAATGCTGCGACATGGAACAGTTCAACCTGGCAAATGGCTTCTGTTTTAGGGCCCGCTTTTGCAGGATTTACAATTAACTGGCTTGGCGTTCATTGGTCACTTTGTATTGTATTCGGACTAGTTATTTTATCATTTATTTTATTATTTGGCATTTCTAAGAAACCAGTTTTAAACCCTAAAATTGGAGAACCTTTAGTACAAAGCCTTAAAGAAGGTGTGCGGTTTGTATTTAAAACTAAAGCGATTTTAGGAGCAATAAGCTTAGATATGATTGCAGTTCTTTTTGGTGGTGCTGTTGCATTACTCCCTGTATTTGCACAAGATATATTGAAGGTAGGCCCCGAAGGATTTGGGATGTTGAGAGCTGCACCAGCCGTAGGCGCTTTTATGACAATGCTAGTTACTGCTTATATCCCTATCAGCAAACATGCTGGGTTAAAATTGTTAGTGGCTATTTTTGGATTTGGGATATCCATTATTGTATTTGGCCTTTCCTCTATATTCTGGATTTCGTTAGTAGCCTTGTTTTTTAGTGGTGTGACTGATGGAGTATCTATGGTTATACGTCAAACCATTTTACAACTTAAAACTCCTGATCACATGCGGGGGCGTGTATCTTCTGTGAACTCTATGTTTGTTGGCTCTTCAAACGAATTAGGAGCTTTTGAAAGTGGGGTAACTGCTAAGCTCATGGGTACAGTTACTGCTGTTGTATTTGGAGGAACAATGACCTTAATCACAGTACTAACAACAGGTATTGTATCCCCAACTTTTAGAAAACTAGATCTTCAAGAAGATTTAGAAGCCCACGAAAAGTAAGATATTACTTGAAAGCTGAAACGCTATCTAAATTGTCAGATAATTTCCTCTATGCTGATTAAAACTAGTCCTTATTAAACTTTTAAAAAGCAATTTATTTTTTATTAAAAAGGTATAAATAGTTAGTCTCTGAAGTCTAAGAGATAAGAGTATCTTAGTCCAATAATCTGTTTAGAAACTGTAGTGAAATCAGGCAAAAACAGATTCTCTTGAGGTTTAATAGTTTCTTGGATTCTGTAAAAAATTGAAAACTTACCAATTTTATTAAATCTTTTTGAAGCCATTAATGTAAATCGATTTCGATTAATAACTTTAGAACCACTTCCCTTTGAAATGTTATCAAAGAGCTCTCCGTTTAATTTAAAAACTATTCCAATAGATTTTAATTTATAACCAACGCCCATCATAAAGCGAAGGTATTCTTTAGTGACATCTCCTTCTTCTTCAGAAAAGCCTAGCTCATTTTTGTTCTGATATCTAAGGCGGTATGATAGATTTAGCTGTTTAACTTTGTGCTGATAGCGTGCATCAAGTTGAAACCTGAAGTGCGACTCAATCCCTTGCTTGTTTCCGATGTCATCATTTTTTTTAATAAAGCGAACACCACCTCCAAGTTGAAAGTCTTTAAATATCTCGTAATTGGTTTCAAGCTGTGTAAAATAGTTGTTTAATGTTGAGATATCATTTTTATATCGAACATGCTCGGCAACTGAAAAAGATAGCTTTTCCGTTGCCTTAATATCCAATTGTAAAGAGCTCCAGCCTTCAAAATCATTTGATTCTTGTGCACTTAATTGTGTAAATGAAACTATAATAAGACTAGTGAAAATTAAAAGTTTTATCATATTGGTAAATTGATTCATAGTATGATATTAGTTTTTATAATGAACAGTTATTTTCGCTACATCTCTTAAAAAGTTAACATTTCCAATTTCAAATCGTATGATGGTAATCCCGAGTCTATTTTCTAAATCTTCTTTAAGTTTTTTGTGGTTTTCAGGTTTAATGTTTTCTATAGTTTCGTAAAGAACTTCTTTAGAGAAAACCTCAGTTTTTAACCAATAAAGCTCAAGAAAGTATAGCGATAAGACTATAATTGAATTAGCAGCAATAATTTCTGCATAACTCATTTTTTTATTTGAAAGTCCGTTCATTACAGCAATGCCGATTACTACAAATAAATAGGTCATTTCTCTAACTTCTAGCGGAAGTGTACGGTACCTTAAAATTCCAAATATTGCAAATAGGCCAAGAGCCATTCCTAGGTCTAGTTCATATTTTTTTAAAGTAAAACACAGAAAGAAAACAACAATTCCTATCAAATAAAATGTAAAAAGGTATTCCTTTTTTTCACTTCTTTTGTAGTAGATGTATTTCACAACAGCAGTAAGGAAAAAGAAGTTTAACAAAAAACGAACGATCATTTTATAAAAATCATTGTCAAATAATGGGATGCCTAGTAGTTCCATATTAATTAATTAGTTTATTAATTTTTAAATTTATTTCTTTAAACCGGTTCGTTTTTATACCCGTAAATAAATTAGCTGCGCCAATACAATATTTACTAAAACTGCTAGTTCGAATCTTTTTGGATTTTAAAGCCTTATATACAGGGGTTTGTGTGTTTTGCTTCTCTTGCTTAACTTCAATAATCACTATATTTTGTAGTGTTTTAGTTGAGTCATTAGTTTTATAATTCAAACAGCTGTCTATGGTAACTCTTTCAGCACGTTGGGTATTTACTAAAGTGAATCGCTGAAAATAATTATATAAAACAGATTTTAAGACTTGGTCTTTCTTAGTAGTTTTTTTAATAAAATCTATTGATTTTTTAGACAAAACTGTTTCAATATCGACGATCGAACAGCGAGTTTTATTGGTCATTCCAGAGTTTTGTTTTTCTTTAATCTCTAAAAAACAAAGATCGGAGTCTATATATTTTCGCATCCTAATTTTATGCCTTTTTGCCCTTCCGTTGTGATGCTCCGTGTAAGATTTCAAATCTTCTGTGTCAAAATATAGTGTAGCGTAGTTCATTAGTCGATTTTCTTCAATTTCCAAAACTTTGTAATCGCTAATAAGTTCGGGAATAATCTCTAGTAATTTAGATTCCGTCGTTAGGAACTTAGTGTCGATTCGTTTTAGCAACGAGACCGAATTCATTTCTTTCAAGGCTATTGGCTCAAATTGTGATAAGCTGGATGCGTCCATTAGTTAATTTGGAACAATTTACAAATTTTAGCAATACTTCTAACATAAGCTTTCTGATTACTTTAGGGGATAATCCACAATGTAAAGGTCGCCTGCGCAACTTAATCTTGTCTAATAATGGAGAGCTCGTTCATTAAGCTTGCTTTTTCAGAACTATCTGAAGTACTTAAGGGTAGTTGATTGGAGTTTAATAAGTTTGGGGACTCAAACGGGTTCGCGCTTAAGTTATATAATGCTTCATTGCCGCTGTTAAAATAAATGTATTTATGAGTTGAATTTCTAATCGTATAGTCGACCCCTTGAGATTGTGTGTTGTATTTTTCGGTGTACACAAATCCCCTACCTTCAAAGTTATTACTAGTTAGCGCATCTATAAAGCTATGACTATCGCGGGAATTAGAAATACTAGCCCCAGAAATATCAGCAATAGTTGCAAATAAATCGGTTGTATTAATTAATGTGTAATCACTTTCATTAGTCCGACTAACATTTTTTCCTGAAATAACCATTGGCACATTAACACCTCCCTGATAAATAGATCCTTTAGCACGGTTGCTATTGTACGTTTGAACGACTTGATTGGGCGTGCCGTTATCACCTATAAAAATAATTACGGTATTATCTCGCTCGTCCTCGGACATGCTTTCTAGAAGACGTCCAATTTCGGAGTCCATTGCTTCTATCATCGCTTGGTAATACGGCAGTGGAGTTGCCTCAATACTTGCTTCGTCTGTTGGGAGGTTTCCCTGACTGTGTAAATCAACAGGTGGTAAATGAAAAGGTGTATGTGGTGCATTATATGCGAGCCACAAAAACCAGGGCTCTGTTTGATTGTTAACCCAATCAATTGCTAAGTCTGTAAATTTTGTAGTACTGTATTCTGTAGTATTGTTAGTTTGCCCATTTTCAGTAAGATTCCAATTGGTATAGGACTGAACACCCCCAGCTAAAAGCCCTGCAAAATAGTCTGCTCCCATTGAGGTTGGGTGGGTCGGGTCTGTTGAGAGATGCCATTTACCAACCACCGCATGGCTGTAATCAGGGGCATTTGTATTCATTAAGTCAAAGATTGAAGTTTCACTTGTTGATAGCACATCTCCAACAGTAATTACGTTGGTTCGCAATCCATATTTTCCGGTTAAAATAGTTGCCCTGGTTGGAGTACAGACGGGGGTGGACCATACATTATTAAAGCGGACACCAGAGTTCATGAGCATTTCTAGGTTTGGCATGTTTGGAGTGCTGGTACCAACCGAGTATCCTGGAGTAGCATCTAGCCCCATATCGTCAGCAATGATTAATAAAATATTTGGTGGATTTGTGTTTTCTATTGGATTTGAGGGGTTATTCGTGGGTGATCCATCGGAGTTATTCCCTGTGTCATCTCTGCTACACCCAGTAAAAGTTATGAATGCTAAAAGCCAATACATTTGATAAGATTTCATGAATTCTGTTTCTTATAAATTTGACCAGCAAAAACACCTAAAGTTTAAAGCGTTTTTAAGAAAAGTGTCTCATTATCAAAAACAGCATAAGAGTAATGACTAATCCAGTCACCAAGGTTAACATATTTTGAGCGATCATTTAAGTCGATATTAAGAGGAAGGTGTCGGTGTCCAAAAACAAAATAATCTCGGTGTTTTTCTTTTAACTTTTTACGACTGTATTGTACAAGCCACTCCTTGTCGTTCCCCAAAAACCGAGCGTCTTCGCCTCCGGAAATAAGTTTGTTCTTAACGGATAGATACTGAGCGAAACGAACGCCAATATCAGGGTGTATCCATTTGTAAGCCCATTGAAAAAATGGATTAGTAAAAACTTTTTTTAGACGTTTAAAACCCTTGTCATCAGGTCCCAGACCGTCTCCATGCCCAATAAAAAAGGTTGTAGTATTTAAAGTAAAATCTTTTGGCCTGTGGTGCACTGTAATTCCTAACTCTTCTTCAAAATAACCTTTCATCCATAGGTCATGGTTGCCAACAAAAAAGTGAATTTTAACCCCTTGATCACTGAGCTCTGCAAGTTTACCTAGTACACGTGTAAATCCTTTAGGGATAACATATTTATATTCAAACCAAAAATCAAACAAATCACCTAGCAAGAAAATAGCTTCAGAATCATGTTTAATAGAATCCAACCATTTCACGAATTTTTTCTCGCGTGGGATCGACTCTTTAGCTGTTGGCGCACCTAAATGATTATCTGAGGCAAAGTATATTTTTTTTCCTTTTGGAATTTTTATAGCCGTCATAAGAAGCTGTTAGTTATCACTTGCAAACCATTCTGCAAAGCTAGTTTTTGTCTCTTGTAGTTTTAGGGAATGTAACTGTATTGTGTTTGGTAATCGTTTTTTTATTTTTTTTGCAAAATCAATTACCATCATTTCACTAGTTGGCTGATAATCTACAAGGATCACATTGTGTCCACGGTCAGATAGCACTTTCGCAAGCTCCACATGGGGTGTGTTTTTGTTAAAAACTGTAGCGTGATCAAATATATTTACAATTTCTTCTTTGATTATTTTTTTTAAATCAGTAAAATCAATAACCATTCCAAATTTCACATGGTCAGAATCTGAAATTGGTTGACCGATAACAGTAACAAATAATTGGTAACTATGTCCGTGCACATTTTTACATTTACCGTCATAACCATATAAAGCATGTCCGGTTTCAAAAGAAAATTGTTTGGTGATTCTAATATTACTCATTATTTGTTTAGAGTGTTTTCTATGTGTTTAACTTATCACAAAGTTAATGGTTTTGAACATGAGGTAAAAATTGTTTCCTAAATTTTATTACTAAAGGGATCCCTCTAGCTATCATCCATAAGGTAAATGCACTAAAGACTCCATATAGCTTCCAGCCGTAGTAATCGGTTATAAAGAGTACGGGTATAAACACAAAAACAGTAGATAGGATTAGTACATTTCGTAAATCTTTCATTTTGCCGAGCCCTTTAAAAACCCCATCAAATACAAATGCTAATGCACAAATTGGCTGCATTAATAATACAATCCAAAACACTTCATAAAACACCTTCAGAACCAGTGGGTCATTTGTGAAAGCACCTCCAATAGGATTATATAAAAGCACTCCAATACTTCCCATAATCAATCCAACAATTAGTGCATATCTAATAAGCCGGTTGCTTAATTCAAATAGTAATTTAAATTCTTTGGCTCCGAACAGCTTTCCAGACAGAATGTTACCGGCACTAGCATATCCATCAACAGCAAAGGCTGCAAAAAACCATAAATTAATTGAAATGGTGTATGCTGCTATATATTCGTTTCCGTAGCCTGTTGCAAAACGAGTTGCTAAATAAAGTGCAGTATTTAGAGCTAGTGTTCGAATAATCAAATGCCCAATCATATTTAAAAACTTCGGAATTTCTTTATTGAAGGGCATTGAATATCTTAGTGGGATTTCTGTTTTCTTTAAAAGAAAGTATGTTGCCAGAACGGCCATTAATAGTTGCGAAAGGACACTGGCAATAGCAGCACCCTGTAAATTAAGAGGAAGAAACCAGTCTTTTATGCCATAAACAAGAATAAAATCTAATAAGATATTCACTGTTGCACCGGTTATTGCGATTATCATTGGATAGTAGGTGTTTTGGAGCCCTCTAAAGACTCCAAAAACCGCAAAAACATAAAGGGTAAACGGCAGTCCAATAACACGAATTTTGTAGTATGATACGCTGTAGTCTAACAACAGGCCAGACGCATTGTAAAGCGAAAAAATACTTCTACTAAATGGATAGGTTATAACACAAACCACAGCACTAATTAATAAAATAATAGCAATAGCCTGTATGGGCAAGTCTTTCACCTCATTAATTTTGTTGGCGCCTACATATTGCGATACAATAGATGAGATGGCACTTCGGGATTGCCCTAAAACCCAAATTAGCATTGACAAGAAAGCTGTCACTACCCCAACAGCCGCCAATGACTCTGTTGCATGGACTGACATATGACCCACAATTGCTGCATCTGTAAGGGAAAGTATAGGTTCGGAAATTCCTGCAATTATTGCAGGAATTGCAAGTTTATTAATTTGTCTGAGACTAATGTTTGTATTCAAAGTCTATTTTCCACGGCCAGTTTTCCTTATGGCGGTTTTATTACTACTATTCTGATTTTTATGGACCGATTTAGATCCTTTTTTTGTTTGAGTCTGCTTAACAGTTTTATTTCCAAAAAATTTACTGCTCATAATATTTTTATTTAGAATTTAATATCAATTAGAAAATTTAGTTCAAAAAGCTACTTTACAGAAAAAAACTTTCTGTAAATATGTTCTTTTAGCATCTTCTCATATTTAGGAGTAAAATAGTTTTCCCAGAAATCATCTATTTCTTCAGAGTGTGCTTTACTATACTCAGCATCATCAGCCCAAGTGCTTAACCACATGTAGCGATGTTCTTTGGCTTCGTCATCTGCCCTAACTTGGTAGACTTTATATTTATCGACTCCAAATCCGTTTTTCTCATAAATTGTATTTGCTCTGTCAAGATCTTTTTGAAATTCTTCAATTGATATGCCAGTGGGTAAATCAAAAACGTGTAGACTAATTCTCTCTTTAGATTGCGAAAACACTATTGATGAAACTAGAATTGCTAAAAGGTAAATTTGTTTTTTCATAATTAAATTTATTTATATTTCAAATATAACAAATGTATGTTTAAGTGCTTTTGACAACTCCTACTAATAGTTGATGCACTAATCAAATAGACAAAGACATCTTAATATCAGCCCTTTTGTAATGGCATGTACTTTCGAGTCTAACTTCTTTAAAACCATATTTTAAATATAAGTTTATAGCATTTTTTAATTTTCTATTTGAATATAGGATTAACTTATTAAGCTTCATTTGTTTACTAATACAAATTATTTCATTCAGTATTTTTTGACCTATTTTTTTGTTTCTAAACTTTGGCATTACTGCCATTTTTGATAATTCACAAACTTTTTTTTCCTTGGTAGGCATTAGTGCGACTGTTCCAACAATATCATTTTCAAGTTTAGCAAATAAAATCACCCCCCCTTTGTTAATAATGAGTTCCTCTGGGTTACCTAGGACAGATCTATCGTAATCCTCAACATCAAAATATTTTTCTAACCACTCTATATTTAGCTCATAGAAATTTCTTGAGTATCTTTTGTCGTATTTTATAAATTTTATATCCATGGAGGCCCCCAGTTTATTTACAATAATCATAATTTTTTACCAAAAAAGGCACCAATAATTGAGTATTAAAAAACCCTCTCGTGCAAGAGAAGGTTTGTTTACAATAAAGTTATTTAAGTTTATTTTGGTAGTTGAGCAGGATTGAAGTAGTAATCTTCTCTAACGATTTCTCCTTCTTCATTAAATGCATGGTGAATATGCTGTTTTATTACGGCTATATTTCCGGATGTTTTATTCTTGAACTTCATGTTCCACCATGAAATTACAACCGTGTTGTCACCTTCATAATCTAGCACATCAGGGTATCCACTTTCATTAATCTCTAATAACTCAAAGAGCTCCATGTATTTGCTAAAATCAGCAAACTCATCTTCTAACGTTTTGAATTCATTTAAGTCTGAATTCATAACATCATAAAACATAGTTGATTCTGTATAGTTGTTTTTAATCTCTTCAATATCTTTTGTTAGATAAGAGCGCATAAGAAGTCTAACCTTAGAAACTAATGGATGGTCCTTAAAAATTACTCCATTTTTTTTAGTACCGTAAGCATCATAAGCTTTGTTCCAAAGTACTTGATCATCCATGATATTCATAGACAATATTTTACCATTTTCGTTTACTCGAAAATTCGCATACCTGGGCATGTTTAGTGCAACTCCAGTGTTTTTATCATAGCCTGTCATCCATGTGTAAGTTTTGACATCTAAAACATTGTCTTTTTCATATTCAAAGGCATCTGGATAAGACCCTCCATAGTGTTTAATTTCAAAGTTTTCAACATTATTACTAAGGTAATTTGACCGACCTAAAAGCTGTTTTAAAGTACCAGGCTTATCTCTCATGGTTGAATTCCTCCAACTGAAATCGTCGGAAACTAGACTTTTTATTTTTTCAACATCGCCGCTAACAAAAGCAGAGTTAAACTGCTCTACTACCTCCATTGCGGGATGCTCAATATAAATAGTTCCATTTTTCTTTTTTTGAGCTGATAATAAAGTACACAGCACTAATGCTGCCAAGGTAAATTTAGTTTTCATAGAATATTATTTTATTTATTATTGATTTTAAAACGAAACTAATATAGTTAATTTAAGTATAAAAACCTTAACAATATGTTGAGGTTTGACTTATGTTCCCATAATTTAACTTTAGGAATTGTTGATTTAAAAAAAGAAAATCAACCTAGGGTTTTATTCTTCTGTATAACTAGTAAGCCATCGAAAAGTATTTAAAACAAAATTTTTCCAGTCATATCCTTCAGTATTCATTCCGGCATACATTTTAGTTCCATCATTCATATTGAAAACCATAGCTGTAAAACCATTTGAATCCCCAAAAGCAGCAATTTTTCCAGAACCATACATACCCGCTAACCCTTGAGAATTTCCCTTTCCATCAGGTCCTACTCCTGTAGAGTGTTTTACATTAAATGACCTGTCGTCAAGTTTTAGTATGTTCTCATATTTAGAGCCGGAAAGAGCACTTCCACCAAATGAAACTAATTTTTCTACTTTATACTTTCCGTTTACTATAGGGTGATTCGTGTTCAAGTTTTTATTTTCGAATTTTATCATTCCTGGACCGTATTTACTTTCGAAATTAATTGTGTCTACAGTTGTTCCAATGGACGACTCAATGTCAAATTTACGTAATAATGGGTTTATGGCCTGGTCAAATGGGGCGTGTTCGCTGAAGGCCAAAAGTGAGCCTCCATTATTTACCCAGTTTTGTAATTCGTTAAGCTCATTTTCAGAAAAAGTTTTTTTATTTGCTGCTGAGGTTTCTGTAGCGAAATCAAACGGTAATGCTGTGATAACAACTAGAACTTTAGCTTGGCTTAAACTTGATTTAGAGAACTCTTTATCTAGAAATGACACTCTGTAACCGTCATTTAACAATAAGTCCACAAGAGGCTTTATTAAATGAGACTGTATAAAAAAGTTTTTATGAGTTGTATCAAACATAACTAACGGCCCATCATTGATATTAAATGAAGGGTCCTCAACCTCTAAATTGACATTAGCATCATTATACATGGGCCATTTGTAAGGATAATTTTGGTCTTGTCCAAAAGATAAAAGTGGAACAAACAGCAATAGTAGGATTAGTTTTTTCATTCGTTTTCTTTTTTAGTTTTCCTATAAATAATCTCAAATAAACCACCAATAATAATATATGCAACAATGCGCTCAAGAAGACTTAAGCCGATATATCTACCGCCGAAAACCACAAGTCCTCCAATTGTAAAGGTTAATATTTTATAAGTCTTTTTATTCATATAACCATCTTTTTAATTTAGTTAGGATTACCCCCTCAAGATAAAAAACTGTTTATTGTCTGGTCAAAGTTGTTGATTCAGCATCGCCATCTGCGTATATTTCAACTGTATTTTGATTTACAAAAGAATAATATAAAATTTCAGATCCATTGTCAGGATCAGAATAGTTTATATTTATTTGGCTGTCATCTGATGTCCAAGTAAATGTATCCCCGAAAACATCTTCTTCTTGGCCTTGGCTCCAATCAATATTTATGGCTCCGGTAGAATCAGAATTAAACATAAGTTCAACTTGACCTTCAGAATTGTCTTCTGAATCAGTAACGGTACCAGCCCAAGTTCCTACAAGACTAAAACTTGAACTGTCATTGTTGTTGTCGTCATCACCTCCACAGGCGAAGATTAATAAAGCGGATATTAATAGTAGTTTTTTCATAATAAATTAGTTTCCTTAAATATAGGTTTTATTTTGAAAGTAATGGGCTATAAAACCCTTTAATTATATAGGCACTATAACCAAGCTACAGAAAGCTATGGGGCATTCCTCTATAAATGTTAGTCCTACTTAAGAGGGTTAGAAATAGCTGAATTAAAAGAAGATGATATGCCTATGGTAATAAGCACAAATTATTTAATTGACTTCAGAATTTCATTGTAAACAACCTTGGCTGTTTCAATAAACTCTTCTTTTCTTTTAGAACTTGTGTACCTTAAATACATTTTTTTATCGGTTGTAAACTTTAGAACAATTGTATTGTTTAATAAAATTTGGCCACTATACCCACCGTGACCAATTTCCAGTGTCCAAGGCCCTTTTCCAAATCCAAGGCCCATCTCAAAAAAAACATCTTGCCAAAGCTTAATATAATCACTATCTGGACCTCCTGAAAACCCAGTTGCCATAATAGATTTTGACCTGTTCACATATCCCTTTGCTGTTTCCATAAAAAAACCTCCTTTACCGTCGAAGCCCCTGTTAATTATTTTAAGGTCAAGTTTTTTAACAATCTTTCTATACCTTCTATCTTTAATACCAAGTTCAGATGGGCTAAAAGAAATTTGCCCAAAAGAGCTAAAAGAAATAAGTAAAGCGAGTGTAAATAATATGTTCTTCATAACAAGTTAGTTTACCCAAATATAAGAAATGTAAGTTTAACCTACTTAAGAGGTTTAGAAATAGCTGAATTGAAAGAAGAAGATATGCCTATGGTTATGAGTTATCCTTAATTTAATCTACAGGCCCACCTGCGCATACATTCCCCTCTTCATAATTCATATAGTTAAGTAGCTCCGTTGTTCGCTTTTTGGTAAGTTTTGTTTTAAATGCTAACACACAAAATGGATAAACGCTTCCGTAATCCAACCTTGGTTCATCTGATGGAAATTCCATATCAATTAAAGCATCCCTATACTTTATCCAGAGCCTTTGAGCAATTTTAAGTTTTTTAATAAAGTTCGGATAATTTCTGTATTTAGTTAATAGGTCTTTGTAAGCGGAGTTTAGATTTTTATCGGATGTCTCAAATTGTGAGTAAGCTCGTTCGATCATATCACTTGTTGATTGAGCATTAACTTGAAATAATACAGTAACAAAAAGTAATAACAATAATTTTTTCATTTCTAAATATTTTAAATTAATCTACATACTCAAATATAATAAATGTAAGTCTAACCTACTTACGTAGGTTAGAAATAGCTGAATTGAAAGAAGAAGATATGCCTATGGTTTAATTGCACGTATTTTATACTCCTTCTTTTTTTAAAACAATCCAAAATACTATATAAACAAAACCAAGCCCACCGAAAACTGTTATAATTCTCCAGATAATGGGGTCAATATTAGTATGTTCTCCCATCCCGTGACAGACGCCACCTATATATCCTTTTTTAGGACACCTATATAATTTTTTCATACTCAAATATAAGAAATGTAAGTTTAACCTACTTACGAGGTTTAGAAATAGCTGAACTGAAAGAGGAGGATATGCCTATGGTTTAAACTTATTTGCATAATTTAGAGTACAAATCTGTAGCATATTTATTTCCTAATTTAGATGCCTTTATAAAATCACTACAACGACCTCGCATATCTCCTAATTCATACTTTGATAAACCTCTTAAAAGAAAAGCGTCAGCGTAATTAGGGTCTAATTCTATAGCTTTAGAAAAGTCTGATATCGCTCCATATTGGTCATTTAATTCAGCTTTTATATCGCCTCTTACATAATAAATGTAAGGACCAGGGAGTTGTAGATTTAAGCCTAAATAAAAATTTATGTCTGCTAAAGCTCCTTTAAAGTCCTCTAAATTATATTTTGCAAAGCCTATCTCATAATACGCCTCGTGGTTGTTAGGGTCTAATTCTATAGCCTTAGAAAAGGCTGCTATCGCCCCATAATGGTCTTTTAATTCTTCATCTTTAATAATGCCTATTTCCAGATATATTTCAGAGCTTTCATTAGGTTCAAGTTCAATAACTTTAGTATAGTCTTCTATAGCTCCATAGAAGTCACCTGCATCATATTTACTTTCAGCTC
>Ga0209659_1000060_pt1 | contig 63853 bp, 50 predicted proteins | sample SaaInlLV_10m_DNA_FD_184658 | JGI IMG/M metagenome (GOLD analysis project Ga0209659, IMG submission 184658) | Marine microbial communities from expanding oxygen minimum zones in the Saanich Inlet - SI072_LV_10m_DNA (SPAdes) (version 2) | ecosystem: Environmental > Aquatic > Marine > Intertidal... | reverse complement strand
TGCTATTTCGCTTAAAAATTCGCGAGAACCGGGGGCCCTAGTCTATTCTCTGTTATAGAGAACGAGACAAGGAGAGTCAGTAATGACTAAACGCTGCTTCTGGTGTGGTGACGACCCTGAATACGTCGCCTATCACGATACCGAATGGGGAATTCCCGTTCGCGACGATCGAGATCTATTCGAATTACTCTGCCTCGAGGGCCAGCAGGCTGGCCTGAGCTGGATTGTGGTTCTCCGAAAGCGCGCCTACTACCGAAAGGTATTCAAACACTTCGAAATTGAGCCCGTTTCTCGGATTAAAGACAAAACCCTCGAAAAGCTTTTAGAGGACAAGGGGGTTATTCGTAACCGCCTAAAACTTTTTTCTATTCGGTCGAATGCCCACGCCGCCTTGGCTCTGCAAGCAGAATTCGGAAGCCTCGAATCCTATTTCTGGCAATTCGTCGACAACCACCCTTTGGATGGTGGCGGACGTCGGGCAAGCGCTATCCCTGCAAAGACAGGCCTGAGCGATGCGCTCTCTAAAGACCTTAAAAAACGCGGATTCAAGTTTATCGGCAGCACCATTTGCTATGCCTTTCTGCAAGCGGGCGGGTTTATCAATGACCACGTCGGCGAATGCTTTCGCTACAGCGAACAGAAAAAGGCCAACGGCAAGCGCTAGGCTAGTGAGACGGGGGTCGTTGGAGAAAGCTCGAAGGTGCGCGACCTACTCATCCTCTTCGCGCTGTAACTTTGCATAAGCAATCGAATTGAGCTCATGCGCGCGCTCACCGAACACCACTTTATGAAGAGTGTCCTCGAGCATTTCTCTGAAGGAGTCTCTTTGCAAATAGGCGGCGACATCGCCATCCGTCGGATCGAGCGCTATCTGCCGCAGGTCTCGGCGATGATCTTCTGTAATCAATAACACCGGCGTTGGGTGGCGAAACGGACTGCGGCGCTCTTCGCTCCGCAGGCGAAACAAAAATTGATCACGTGGCTTTTTGTAGCTATTCCAGCCGGTAATAATGCAGGCGAGCTTGTTAGTACCTAATCCCAGCAGCCGATTATATTGGCGCATCGCCTCTGTCGCGTTCGCCTCGTTATACGTGCTGATCGACGTATACAAACCTGTTTTCCCGATCAGCGCTGCGCACTCATCTACGAGCGTGTTGTCGAGGTCGTACAATAAAATGACTGGTTTCAACTGCGTTCTCACTCTTGTGTTACAGAGTCATTCTTCGCTTACGAGCGAAACATGACACTAGCTGAAACCGGCTCACGCTCTGTCCGAGTTTTATTCGCAGCGACTGCTGTATCTTCATAGCCGAAGCTTAAGCCGAACAAGATTTTTGTTTCATCTTGAATATCGAATGCGTCGCGGACCATATCGGGGTAATTGCGCATTGTTCCCATCGGGCAGCTGTGCAACCCAAACGCTACCATCGTGAGCATTAGGCTCTGAGCATACATCCCTACATCAAGCGCCACTGTGGTGCCGAATGCCGGATTCATACCAAGAAAGGCGATGTAAGGCGCATCAAAAAATTCGAAATTACGCACTATCGCCCGCAGCCGCCCTTCTTTGTCATCGCGTTCGATGCCCATATTGTTATAAAGCGCGACCGCGCAGTCGACTTGGCGCTTTCGATATTCGCCCTCGAAAGTGCCGCGATAGGGGTAGTCTGGATTAGGTTCGACGCGGCCAACGGTGTTTTCGACCATATGCTGTTTTAATCTATCCTTGAGAGCGCCTGAGGCAACATAAACCTTCCAAGGTTGAACATTACAGTTCGAGGGGGCCATCTGCGCCACTTCGAAGATGCGATTCAGTACGTCGGCCGGCACTTCTTTGTCCAGATACCCTCGCACCGACCGCCGCGAGTAAATCGCGTCGATTACACTCATCGAAGGATCAATCTCGCTGCGTGTCTGGCTCGTGGGGTCAGCGCTCTCTAGCGAATGCATAGCGTCAGAAATAGAATGCGAACTCGGATTCTGGACAATGCTCATTATTCTGCTCCTAGCTCAGTATTCTGCCGCCATCGACATCGACAGTTGTGCCGGTAACGAAACGGTTCTGCATAACGAATAAAATGCCATCGGCAACCTCCTCTGAAGTGCCTGCCCGGGGAATGAGATGTGACGTGGTCATGGCGGCAAGGTTGGCCTCTTTAGCGTCTCCCATGGCATCGAACATCGCAGTATCGACAGTGCCCGGGGAAACGACGTTAACTCGAATCGGCGCCATCTCCACTGCGAGGCAGCGCACAAGGTTTTCGACAGAAGCACCCACACAGCTTAGCGGCGACTGCGCGGGACGGATTTTGCGTGCTGGAGAGCCACTGACTAAAGTCACGGCACCATCGGCGGCAAGATAAGGCGCGCCTGTTCTGACTACTTTCGCATAACCCCAGAGCTTGTCGTAAGCAGCCTTAAACTGCTCCTCTGTTTGCTCCAGAAAGGGCTTGAGCGTGCGCTCACCGCCGACTGCCGCAGAGACTAGGTGATCAATTGTGCCGACCTCGTCAAAGAGCGCTTTCAGCGACTCTGCATCGTGTGTATCGGCCTGTCTCACCTCAAACGCGCCCTGTGCAGCAAGTTTAGCTTTCTCGATATGACTCTCAGACCTTCCGGCAACCCAGACTTTTGCCCCTGCTGCGGCAGCGGCCTGCGCTGCGGCAAGACCAATACCCGCGGTTCCACCAATAATGACGACGCTCTTTCCTTTGATCGAACTACTTGGCATTACGCTTTCCCTCTCAAGTTATGCTTCATTCACCCTACGGGCGACTGTTCTCGTGCATTCGGATGATTACTGACACGATGATGATGAATAGTCTTCACTTGCCATGAATAGTACCATAGCGATCAGAGCAATCTAGGGGGACCCTCCCCCTCATTCAACACGCCACTTAACGCAAGGATGTTCCATGCTGCAGCACACCACTTCGCTCACTCGTCTTAGTGCTATCGCGCTCTTCGCCCTCTCGCTTTCGGCTTGCGAGAGCTGGGTCCAACTTACTCCCGAGGGCGCTAATGTGGAGCTGGTTGGAGATGCCTCTCGCGTTGCTAGCTGCACCCGCGTCGGACGCGCGAACGTGCAAACGCTGGGTAAGATTATCGTTGTAGAACGCGGCGGGCAGCGGCTTCAAGACGAGCTGTTGACGCTTGCTCGCAACGAAGCTGCCGACTTGGGCGGAGACACCGTTGTACCTGAGTCATTGATGGCTAACGGAGCACAAGTTTTCGGCGTCTTTAAATGCAGCCGCTAACTAAATAACGAACTCCATCACTAAATAAAGTAATTGGAATCGAGCGCGGCGGGCAGCGACTCCAAGAAGAGCTCCTCACACTGGCCCGAAACGAGGCGGCTGATCTTGATGGCGTTTCATGTATACCAGAATCCGTGATAGTGGAGAACGACTTCAGGAAGAACTGATTTCTCATGCTCGCAATGAAGCGGCAGATCTCGGCTGAAATACCGTGGTTCCAAAGTCGATAATCGAGGCAGGCGAACAAAGCTTTGGCGTTTATCATTGCCCCGAATAAACCACCGATCAACCCACCCAACTCCGAAGCCAAAAAAACGATATGACTATATGACCAAATATGTAATTATGGTCATATGACAAGTGTAATAGCTGAGCTTTTTGACAAAATTACCGCCGAACAAGGCCTAGGAAGACCCTTAGACCACGAGGGTTCCGCAAACTATGCGGTTCAAAAAACACTCATAAAAGTGGCAACAGATCATTTTATACGGTTTGGTTACCGCCGGGCCAACATTGCAGAAATTGCCCGAGACGCGGGTATCGGAAAAGGCACCATATACCTGCACTTCAAAAACAAAAGAGAACTATTTTTCAGCTGTCTAATTGCCGAAAAACGAGAGCTTTTGCCGCAGCTAGAAATCATTGAGAATTTTCCGGAAGAAGAAAGGCTCAAAGCGTTTCTTGAAGTCACGTTTAGTTTCGCTCTAACGGCGTCACTGACTAGAGCGCTTCTCTCAAGACGTCAAGATTTTGCTGCCCTGATCGAAGAGATCGACGCAACCATTTTAAAGAATCACGATCAAAATTTTACTGAATACGTAATTAACAAATTGATCAGCCCAGTAACACATAATCTAGACACTGATGATAAGAAGACCATCACCAACGTTATAAACCTTGCCACTCTTGCCATTGGATATCTGCCTGAGATGGCCTTTGATTTGCCTGGACAGGAAATACGTACTGACGAGTTTGTTAGGACCCTGGCCATGATCATCGATCGTGGCATAAAGAATACCTAGAGAGATTTATCAAAAAGAAATATTAATGGACAGAATACTTTTACGCCTTACCGACATATTTGCTAACACCACAGACTACGTCCTGAATTTAAAAAAAGCGGATCCTGTTTGGGCTTACAGTTATTTCCTAAGTTAGGCTTTATGATGTTTTTATCCGGACTTCGTTTGACATGTCCACAGATAGCTTACTGGAGGCAAGCAGATTTACGGCATCTATAAATGACGTAAATAAAAGCACACTTGATTAATCGCGGGGAATGCAGTTCTGCTCGCTCTTATTTTAAAATTTGTCTGAATTAGAGCGCATTCAAAAGCAGTTAGATTCGCGAATTCCTCAAATAAGAATTTGTTCCATGTCATATTTTTATTCGAATAAGATATGATCTCGAAATTTTAAAGTCATTAAGCCAACTATGAATTAATTGTAAAAAAATGCTTAAATCGTTCACTGCGAGGCGATAAAGATGGAAAAAATTCTTTTAGATCTTACAAAATTTTTTGCGAAAACGCCAAGCCTCGCTCTAAAATTTAAGAGATATATATTATTAGGGCTAGTCGTGATTTCTGTATTTCTATTCTATGGAATTTTCACACTTACGATTTTTGACGTATCAAGCGATAGTTTCCTAGAAGATGAAAACCCCGCTCAAGTCGCACTCGACGAATTTCGTAGACAGTTTGGTGGCGACGATTCAGTGCTCCTTATTTATCGTCCTCAAGACGATAATATTTTTTCTCGAAATTCTTTAATTGCAGTTCAGCAATTGACCGATGACCTCGTGAATTGGAGGGAACTTAACAGGAATTACTATCCTGAAATATCTTGGGAAGAACTCTCCCATATTCGCCGAATCCAGTCCCTCGCAAATATCAGAATTCAAGAAAGTGTAGATGATACGCTGAGGTCAGACAGACTAATTCCAAGTCAATTGCCAACGACTGAGGCCGGACTTCAAGAATTGAAGATCAAAGCGCTCAGTCAAAAAGATTACGTTGGAGCATTCTACTCAGAAAACGGCAAGTATGGAGCTATTGTTATTCAAACTGATTTTGGGACCATTCCGGTAGAAGGTTACGAATCTGTGATAGACATCGCTGGTGTCGAACTAGACAGCGGATTTACAAGTTTTGAGCTTGAATTCGATAACGATGCTGTCGTTCAAGAAATCGAGTTTCAGGACACTGATCAGCTCGCATATTTCACTTTCGATGCAGCAGTTACCGCGATTTATCAAAAATACACAAGTGAGCTAGAATTTTATGCTGTTGGAACACCATCTATAATGGGGCAAATGCAAGGAGTGCTCAACCAAATGGCACTCCTAGGTACCCTGATGGTACTAATTTTTTCCTTTTTGTTATGGATATTATTCCGCTCTGGAAGCGCATTAGCCTGGCCAATAGTTACCATTGCCATGAGTGTTGCATGGTGTTGGGGAATTACCGTTTGGATAGGTCTCACTATATCCACCATGATCGCCCTCACTGTACTACTAATATTCGCTGTAGGAATTGCAGACTGCATACATGTTATGAGTGCATATTTTAGTTTTAGACGCGAGGGCCACGAGCACAATGAAGCCATAAGCCGAGCATATGAAAAAGTTGGTTTAGCAATTTTTCTGACAACGTTAACAACAGCTGCCGGAATCTCAGTACTCGCCACCTCAAATTTAGAACCCATAAAAGTCTTTGCGTTCATGTCGGGACTCGGTGTGCTTCTAGCCTTCTTTTTTACTATTGTTCTGCTTCCCATACTATTGAATCTATGGCGCCCTGGGAGTACAGGGCCAGAAGAAAAGTTAAGTTTAGCTAACAGATTCGGCTCTAATATAGCCTCGATGAGAAAAAGGAATAAAATACTTATAAGTGTGCTAATAGCCACTATTATTCTTTCCTCTTTAGGCCCTATCATAGGTGCCTTTATAAATTTTATTATCTTACTCACATACTGGATAGTAAACTTTCAGGCAGAAATACTTAATCGAATACCTACAATTGTGCAAAAATCTCCATACTTAATTTTAGCTACTTTTGGACTTGGCTTTATTATTTGTGCTTATGGCACAACTAAAATTATTATTGATACAAACATTGCTGAAATGTTCAAGCAAGGGCATCCGATAACAGCTGCTGTCGAGATAGTCGATCAGAATATGTCAGGTGTTCAAAATATGGAAATCATGATTGACACCAAAGAAAGCGACGGGATGCTTGATTCACAACTGCTTACAGCTATAGACAATTTACAAGAGAGAATTCTCTCTCGCTATCCTGATATTATTGGTAAAACTAATTCTTTAGCAAACATCGTTAAAAATACCAATAGAACTATGAATGATGATAATTCTGATTACTATAAAATTCCAGAGTCTAACCAAGCCATATCGCAGCTGCTTTTCATGTTTAATAGCGCAAATCCTGAAGATCGCAGAAACCTAGTATCAGATGACTATAGTCGTTCTCATATCACCGTCACTGTAAAAAATCTTGGGTCTTATGAATATAAGACTTTATTTAACGAAATATCGGTGGATGTTAAAAATACTTTCGCGGAAGTGAAAACTAATTTCCCAGAATTAGATGTGAATCTGACCGGGAGCTTGCCTACTCTGATGGTGATGGCTGATGAAGTCGCAAACTCTCAATTTTCTAGCTTCTCGTTAGCATTATTAATAGTAAGTCTTATCATGATTTTGACGCTAGGCTCACTGAGAGGTGGTCTAATGGGGATGGTTCCAAATGCTATACCTGCCTTTCTTGCATTTGGATTAATGGGGCTTTTTGGCGTTCCCCTGGATACAGATACACTCCTTATAGCACCAATTATTTTGGGAATAGCTGTAGACGATACGATTCACTTCATGACCCATTATCGAATAGAACTTGCCAAGACCCGCAGCATAGCTATCGCCCTCGAAAGTGCCATAAAAGAGGTTGGCCAAGCAGTAATGTTCACGACGATGGTTATCGGTCTAGGTTTTTCCGTTCTTAGTTTTTCAGATTATTTAGGAATGGCTAAGGTAGGCTTTTTTGGTTCAATGGCAATATTTGTCGCGTTACTGTGTGACCTTTTACTCATCCCTGCAATGATAATCGTCTTTAAGCCAAAATTTGGGGTAAAAAATGTCAATGCAGAAATTAACTTTTAGGGGCGTAAGCATGCAAGCCAAAAAATTATATGGATTTGCCTTTACCACTATTTTTCTATTAACCGCTAATTCTCTGTCTGCTCAGGAAGTTTCAGGTCTTGATATAATGAAATTGGTCGATGATCTGCAACGACAAAGTAATGATTCCTCCTTTAACAAAATGCAGCTTTCAAGCTGCAAATTTGGAACCAAAGACAGGCGTATCATTTGTGCAGATAAGCCTAGAGTTAAGGCCCTGGAATCGGTTGTAAAGTCGTACGGACCCAATTTAGAAGACACAAAAAATATAACGATAACCCTTGAGCCGGCATCAGAAAGGGGCATAGGGATGTTAAGTTTTAACTATGACGACCCTGCAAAAGAAAATGAAACTTGGCTCTATCTATCCGCACTAGGCCGAGTTAAGCGTATCGCGACAGGGGATTCAGATGAAGATACTGAACCCGCATCGTTGTTTGGGTCTGAATTCAGTACCGAAGATACTGAAACAGGTAAGATAAGTGACTATACTTATAGAATACTTGAAGACACGTTAGTGGCGGGGCGTTCTGTTTGGAAAATAGAAGCTATTCCAGGTAAAGAGAGGTCAAAAAAAACACGCTATTCACGTCAAATTCATTACATAGATAAGGAAAGATACGTTGCTCTGCGGTCTGAGTTGTACGACCGCTACAATAAAGAAGTTAAGCGTCTAATCGCATCGCGTGTAGAGCTTGTAAACGGCAACTGGTTGGCTCGGTCTCTGACAATGATGAATTTAATCACGAACCGATTATCTAACATGGCGTTCGTAGAAATTAACACGGGGCTAGATATCGATGACGATTTTCTCACACAGCGCACGCTGACCGATGTTGCCTTTCGCGAGGCAGAACTAGATAAGCTACGCCAGCAGGTCCGGTAATTAACCAGCGTAAAAATCAGATGATGTTGAGCTGGAGAAGTATATTGATTCGCAAAATGCTATTCATCACTTCCTGTCTAGCTGTAACCTCTATTTTCGCCCAAGACGAGCCCAAAGTCTTGGAAAGCGACGCCTTCTTCGAATTCAATACATCCTTCCACCCACTGCCGGACCAAGAGAGCCATTCAACAGCGGACCTAATTTTAGATGACCCTTTCTTTGGCGCATTCGAAGATTTTCCAGCCGACTTTCAAGAAAACGACTCAGGCAGAGCTAGATGGCTCAGCGGCTTCACGGTTAAACTTACCCAACAAATACTTTTCCAAACAAAAACCCATGATGTGAATTTACGGGTACCAAGAGGACCTCTTATTACGATTCCCCGTGCGGCAGATGTGGAAACGAACAGAGTGGCAGCCAACGTTCGCTACCAATACGCGTTCGCTCCGGGATGGCTTCTTCAAGCGAGCGGTTTTGCCCGTGTCTTCTTGCACGACGATTATGAATTCGAGGCCTTAGACAAAGGTGTCGATTTGGAATTCCGTTTGAACGAATTTTTCATTCAACGTAGCTTTGACAAACATAGTGTAAAGCTAGGCAATCAAACAGTAGTGTGGGGTGAGGTTGATGGAAACTCTGTTCTTGATGTGATTAACGTAACAGAATTTAGAGATTTTAGTATTATCGATATCGAAGATGCGCGACTTAACCAGCCAATGCTGGTGTGGGACTATTTCGGAGATCGCTTCGGGGAACAGAGCAGACTTTCCACCTTCGTCACGCTGTATCCAGAATACAACCCTCCGATAGTCCGAGGCAGCCCCTTCTTCGTCGAGCCTGCGTTCAATATTACCGATTACAAACGTACTGCTAGCCTTGAGTTTGAGGGAGGTATGCGTTGGAGCCGTTCGTTCGAGGGCAGCGACATCGCCCTAATGGCCGCCTATTTAATCGAAAATCAGCTTAGCTATTCGAACCCTGCCGAACTCGGGCAAGATGCACTTTCAACGAATAACGCCTTTAGCCTGGTAGGTTTTAGCGCCAACCGCGCGTTGGGCAATGTATTACTCAATCTGGATGTCGCGTACTCGCGAGGAATTTTGATTAACAATCTCAACATTCCTGGTGTTGCCGCCGCAGAAGATGCAATCAGCACGCGGAATCAGTTGGGCACGTCGGTGGGAGTGGAGTACGCGATAAATAACGAGCAGAACATCGCGTTCAGTGTGCAGGTGGCGAAACCGCTCACCGGCGCACTTCAGGCATCGACGAAGGAGAACCTAACCGGCGCTTGGCTAATGCGCTACAGCAATTCTTTAATGAACGGCGACCTTGCACTTGCCCTTGGCATGCAGGGGGATATCAATGGAGAATTCACCATTCTCCAAGCCTCTGCAGATCAAACCTTAAACGACCGGTGGTCTATGGGCTTAAACCTGATTTTATTGGACGGAGTGGAGGCCTCGCCGATCTCGCTCTTTGCAGGTGACATTCGCATTGGGTTCAACCTTACGCTTTCTTTCTGAGAGGAAAACCACCTACTGTACGAATAAAAACTTTGATAAATAGCACCAACGTGACACACATTTTACGCATTGATTGCAGTATGCCGAGTTTCTTTTAATAGTTTGTCTGCTTATCGAATATCTCTCTATCGAACTCGCCTTCCCAATTAGCCACAGCTGTTGCAACCGACAGGTCTCCGCAAATATTAACTACAGTTCGCAGCATATCGAGCGGCCTATCGAACGGCAGAATAAAGCCAATGACAATCGCGATTTGCTCTGGCGAGATGCCGATTGCACCCATGACGGCCGCCATTAAGAAAAGCGAAGCGCCTGGCACTGCGGCAGTGCCTATTGAGACGAGTGTTGTCGACCCCGCAATGATTGCGTAGTCCGTCAGTGAAAGATCGATACCAAATGCCTGCGCAGCGAAAACCGAGACGATACCGACATAAAGCGCAGTGCCGTCCATATTAATTGTTGCACCAAGCGGCAGTACTGTTGAAGCGACTACCGGCTTAATGCCAAGGTTGTCTTCAGCGACTGACATAGATACGGGTAGAGTGGCAGAACTTGACGACGTCGAAAAAGCGACGAGCATCGCATCTCGCGCGCCCTTAAAGAAATTGAGGGGAGATAGTCCAAGTGACAGTTTAATAATGCCAACACCATGCACGACGACGACGTGAATAACGCAGGCTAATACGACCGCTAGCGCAAGCGTCAGCACATCTAATAAGGCAGCCACTCCCTGCGTTCCGGCAACAGCCGCGATAAGCGCAAAGACGCCGAATGGGGCTACTTCCATTACCCAGTGGGTGATTCGAAGCATCATCTCGCTGCTCGAATCCATTAACTCTGCAACAGGCTTTCCCTTCTCTCCAATCGTCAGCAGGCTTACACCGACGAGTAAGGCAAAGAAGATGATTGCGAGAATATTTCCTTCAGCCAATGCAGCAATGGGATTAGAAGGAACGATGCTCAATAGCCGCTCCGACAGAGGTATAGCCTCCTGCACCGCCGTGGGCGCAGCTGCTGAAAGATCAACGCCAACACCGGGCTGCAAAGCTGCTGCAAGCATGAGCCCTATCACGATCGCAGCCAGCGTGGTGACCATATAGATCGCTAGCGTCTTCGCGCCCAGTGAGCCTAACTTTGCTGGGTCGCCCATCGCCACGACACCAGACACCAAGGTTACGAAGACAAGCGGCACAACAACCATGCGTATCAGGCGCACAAAGAGATCCCCTAGCCAGCTTATGCTCGCGGCTCCAGGACCCCAGATCATTCCTGCGATAACGCCAAGAACGAGTGCGAGGAGGATGCGCTTCCACAGCGCGATTGCGAACCAAGTTTTTAGCATGAGTATCTACCTAATCTTAAATGTTAGTGTTGGCGTTATGATAATCGATTCGCAGAGACTAAAACCCGAGCCAGAGTTGTCTTGCACGCGCATAACCTTGCTCGGCGATCAGGGAATAACTATCATGGCGCGCAGCCGAGGCTGCGCAACAATAACCACAGTATTAACGCGTCAAATCTTAAGTAACTAAGTTAGCGCGTTTAGGCGCCAAAATCGATAACGGGAATGAGTATGTCAGAGTGGGTCCAAGGGACGGTAATCGAAAACATACATTGGACGCAGAATCTATTCTCGCTTCGCATTAATGCGCCTGTTGACAACTTCAAGGCGGGCCAATTCACAAGCCTAGGTCTCGACATCGAGGGCGAGCGCACTGCGCGGCCCTATTCGTTTCTGAGCGCCCCTGGCCAACAACCTATCGAATTTTTCTTCTACACCGCAACAGACGGCGTGCTGTCCAATGCGATGGTCGCCCTCGAAGCGGGAGATGAAATATTCGTCAAGCGCGAAGCCAATGGCTTTTTCACTCTGGATGAAGTGCCAAGCGCTAAGACACTGTGGCTACTGGGTACTGGGACGGGCGTCGCGCCGTATTTTTCAATGCTTAAAACAGACGAGCCATGGCAACGCTTTGAGCGGGTCGTGCTCGTTCACGCAGTGCGGCAGCAGTCAGACCTTCGCTACCAAGGGCTGATCGACGAACTAGCTCAAGAGTACGGCGAGCGTTTCGTCTTTCAAGCTTTTGTCAGCCGCGAAGACGTCGATGGCGCGATTAAGGGACGTATTCCCGAAGCGATAAACAGTGGCGAACTCGAGCGCAGCACCGGCATAGCAATTACTGCCGAGGATTCACAGCTCATGCTCTGCGGAAACCCAGAGATGGTCGCCGATACGACGACAGCACTCAAAGCACGTGGCTTAAGCAAAAACAGGCGACGCACGCCTGGCCAGATTACAGTCGAAAAGTATTGGTAGGTCTAAGGCTCGTGAATTTTGGCCGCTCGGAGTACGAGCGTCTGATTCCAGCCAGATCAGAACTCATATGCAATTAAAAGCCTGTAAGTCGAGTTTGGGCTTTTATCGCTTAAGCCCGCTACCACACCAATCTCCCAACTAAGACTTTTACGAACACCGATATTCGATGCTCCGATTATTACTGGCCCAAAGCCAATTGTGTCTTGCCCTAGATAAAACTCCAGCGCTTTCTTAACGAAATCTTAAGATTCGTACGACTGTATCAATAACCTCCGGGTGCCTGGCGCAGCGCACCTGTCTCCTCAAGCTTCACGCCAATATCTATTAAGCGCTGCTCCTGAAACGACGGAGCATAAAACGTTACCCCTACTGGCTGGCCCGTTTCTCGATAGCCGGCCGGGATAGTCAATGCTGGATAATTGGCGAACGCGCCTGCGCTCGCCCCGCTGTTGTTAATTCGCACTAGCGCGTCGAGGTTATGTCGCGAGAAAAGGCCATCAAGATAACCACCAACCTCGCCTACAACCACCTGCTCGAGTCGCGTTATCTCCCCCTCCCCCGCTTGCGCGTCTGACTTAAAGAAGGTTTCGAAGCCAACCATCTGGTCGACTAATGCCTGCCCATAGGGGGCGCGCTCATCGGGGGCTGCGAGGTTGAAGGTCTGCAAATCACTCAGGCTTTCGATTACCACATCAGGGCTCGCGTAGTGTTGTAAATAGCTCGCGAGGTCACGCACCATTTCCGCGCCCATAAATTGCACCTCCTCTTCCAGATCAGGCGGCGTAAACTCTACTGGCACTATTATTGCCCCCGCCGCTTCGAGCTTCGCGACTGCCGCGACGATAAGAGGCTCCAAGGCGAGCGCAGTTGGAAAGCCAAGACGCAGACCAGACAGGTCAGCATCGCGTACGAGCAATGTTAGATCTTCGGTAAGGCGAGGCATCGCTGTATCTGCTTGATCGTAGCCTGTCATCGCATTGAATAGCGCAACCGTATCGCGCACGGTGCGTGCCATCGGGCCGGTGGTATCCAAAGTGCTTGAAATCGGCACCACCCCACTTCGACTCAGGCTTCCGGTAGTAGGCTTGAGACCAACCAGAGAGTTGGCGCTCGAAGGCGACAATATTGAACCCGAGGTTTCCGAGCCCACAGCCGCAACGGCAAAGCCGCCGGCAATCGCCGCGCCGCTGCCGGCGCTCGAACCACCCGTAGTAAACTTAAGGCGTCCATAGGGGTTAAGTGTTTGTCCCCCCAATGCGCTATAGCCAGAGGGGCAGCCGGTGCAGAAAAAATACGCCCATTCACTTAGATTAGCTTTACCGAGAATAACAACCCCATTGGCTTTTAAGCGCTGTGTAACGAAGGCATCGGCGGCAAAGTTTTCGGCGAGTGCCGCAGCGCCTGCTGTGGTCGGCAGGCTTTCGAAGCCGATATTGTCTTTAAGTAAAATGGGTAGGCCAAACAGCGAGTCTTGTGCGACGGCTTTACCTTCATTGCGCTCTCGATCGGCCAATTTGGCAGCCTCTAGGGCGCTAGGATTGAGTGCGATAACCGCGTTGAGATAGCGTGCATCGTCGGTCTCGATAGTATAAATACGCGCGATAAAGTAGCGCGTTATCTGCTCGTAACTGAGCGCACCCTCGGCCACAAATGCTTGCAGCTCGCTCGCGCTTTTTTCATGCACGAGCGCTTCGAGACGTGCATAGTCATTAGTACCGCTGAGCAGCGCGTCGATCTCGTTTTCTAGCCCTTCCCATATCGCCGCTTTAGGTCGCAAAGGAGAGCTCAACCTCTGGTAACGCATTCTGGTATTGGCCAGGCCGGCGAGTATGTCGAGGTCTGCCGTCTCGTCGTAGCCCATCGACTGGCTATAAGCAGGCGTCAGCGCAAAACCTAAAAAAATGACCAAAGAGACACTTAACCACAAGCTGTTCATTCGCCTATTATAAGGCGCTAACCTATCATCCCCACCGCAAAAACTGCTTCTACTACTCATGCCTTAGTGCCTCCACTGGATCCATGTCTGCAGCTCGCATCGACGGATAAATGCCGAAAACAACGCCGATCAAGCCCGAGATCGTGAAGGCGAGAATCGGTGCCAGCGGGGTAACGATCGTTGTCATGCCCCATACCGCCGAAATAATAAAGGGAATGATAATGCCCAGCACGACGCCAATTAATCCGCCCACACCCGACAAGATAACCGCCTCGATTAGAAACTGCAGAATGATGTCGCGCTTCTTCGCCCCGAGTGCGCGGCGAATACCAATCTCCCGCGTTCGTTCGGTCACGCTCGCAAGCATAATATTCATAATACCAATGCCCCCGACTAGCAATGAGATCCCTGCTATTGCCCCCGCAACGATCTGATCACGCAGGGCGCTTTCTTCCGCCTGACGCAGCAGTGCTAGAGGTACCTCGATCGCATAGTCGACGTCTTTGTGCCGCCGCGCGAGGATGCTATCGATAACCTCGCCTACCTGAATCACCAACTCTTGCGAATCGACTTGTATAATCGCCTCGTGCAATTCAACGGTCTCAGACTCAGTGCCGCCCGCGGTCTGCCGCGTCGTAGTCTCACCAAAGCGCGACTTCGAAGACGTGAAGGGAATAAAGACACGACTTGGCGCAGCGTTAGAACTCCCCGCCTGGTTCTGCCCAAGATTGGAGTATCCCTCTGCCTCCATGATGCCCACAATATTGTAATAGTCGCTATCAATTCGCACAGACTGTCCGAGAGGGTTATCGATCGGAAACAGTCCGCGAGCAACCTCGTCGCTAAGCACGATTACGTTGGCGTTGTCGCGCACCTCGGACTCGCTGAAGAATCGACCAGCGCGCAAATTGTAGTTCCGAGACACGGGGTAATCGACTGCAGTGCCGACAACATCGGAATTCATTTGGTTGCCGCCGTTCCACAAATTCTTCTTTACAATACGCGAAGGGATCACATTGTTTATGCCCGGAATAGATTCGCGAATAGTTGTAATATCAGCAAGCGTAAGGCCATAGATAATTGCCTGTGGTGGACCAAAGCCTTGGCTGCTTGACTGCTCTACCTCGGCAGGCTTCACGCTCTTAAGCAAAATATTGCTTGCACCTAAATCGCGAAACTGACGCTGAGCCTCAAAACTAGCCCCCTCACTGACCGCCAGCATAGCGATAACCGCAGCGACGCCTATCACAATCCCGAGCACCGTAAGCAACGACCGAAGCCCGTGCGAATAAATGCTTTTGATACCAACCTGCGTAATTTTTTTAAACCGCGTTGCCGTAAACCCGCTTGCGGCACGCGCTGCGATTGGCTTACCAACAGATAGGTTAGCAGGAGCACCGTTATCAGTAATCGAATTAGGTACGTCGTTCATCGCTCTCTACCAAGCCGTCGCGGAGGCGAACCCACCGCGCAGAGCGTTCAGCTAGCTCGTCGGAGTGAGTGACCATAATGAGTGTTTTACCCTGCTCGTGAAGTTCGTCAAAAAGGTCGAGAATTTCGGCGCCGGAGCGCGAGTCTAGATTTCCTGTCGGCTCGTCCGCGAGAATAATCAACGGATCGACGGCCAACGCGCGGGCAATCGCTACGCGTTGCTGTTGCCCACCCGACAATTCGAATGGCTTATGATGAACCCGTGTATCTAGCCCGACGCGCTTAGCCAAGGACATCGCAATGTCATGGCTTTCGTCTTCGGCGTAACCCTGATAGAAAAGTGGCATCTCGATATTTTCGAGCACGTTTAACTGTTGAATCAAATTGTAAGATTGGAAAATAAATCCGAGACGCGCACCGCGCACGCCTGAGAGTTCGTCGTCGGGCATTGTCGAGGTGTCGTCGGCGCCAAGAAAATAGCTGCCAGAAGTCGGCTGATCTAAGCAGCCAAGAATATTCATTAACGTCGATTTTCCGCAGCCCGACGGGCCCATGATGCTCACATAATCGCCGCGCAAAAATTCGAGGCTAATACCATGCAACACCTCAACCGAGAGCGCGCCCATCGTATAAGTCTTGCGAATATCGGTCAGGCTCGCCACACAGTCGCGAGCTGCTAGCACGGAATCAAGCATCGGTCTGGCTGTTTCCTTGGCCTTGCTGAGGCGGAAGTAGGAGCACTTCGTCGCCCTCTTCAAGCCCCGAGACAATCTCGATAAACGATTCGGAGAACGAACCCACCTCTATTGAGCGGCGCTCTGGCGCCCCACGACCGGCGACATAAACCACCCGTTGATCATCGAAATAAGTCACGGCCTGCACTGGCACATAAATGACGTCTTCCAATCGGTCGACCACTATCTCAACCTCGGCACTCATTCCCGGCCTGAGCCATTCGTGAGTCCCGTCGATGTTAATCGTCGTCGGATACACTTTAAGGTCAGGATTCATAAATGAGTTAGCAGAATCGGCAACGACGGCAACGCGGGTCACCGTGCCCATAAGCGGGTCATCCGGAAAAGCATCCACTGCGACGCGCACGCGCTGACCCACAGCAACTCGCTGAACCGCCGACTCATGGATATTGACCTTCACAGCCATCTCGCGAAGATCAGGAATAGTAAGAATGGCCTGGCGCTCGCTCACTGTGGCGCCTTCTTGGATAGCCTCTTGATTACTGCGTCGCCAGCGGCTCGAGTTTTGATTCGCTGCGCCATACACTACAAGCCCCGGTCGCTGTGCCCGGATGGTAGCGAACTCGATCTGCTGATTCACATCGGCAAGCTTCACCTTCTCGAGATTGAACTTGCGCTCTGCAGAACTGAAGCGCGCCTCTTCTTGCGCCTGTTCGGCAATATTCTCTTTCACCTGCCGTTGATAGCTCATCACCGCATTTTCGAAGTCGGAGAGTTTTTGCTCTGCCTCTTTCGGGAACGAATATTGTATATAGAGCTTGAGCGCTGTCTCTTTCTGCTCCATTTTGTTGTTCGCTTTGTTGAGGTTCAATTCCTCCGCCTCAAGCTCGGTTGGTGTGATAAAGCCGCGTTCCTCGAGTCTCCGCTGACCTGCGATCCTGTCTTGGGTAAGCAACAGTTCTTCCTGCGCAACCTGAAGCTCGTCTTGCAGCGATCTCAACTGCTGCTTGGCCTCCCCATCTTCCAATAATTCGAGATCGGCATAATCACTAAAATCGAGCTGGTCGCGGATAGCCATGTAACCTTCGTCCATTAGAAGATTGGTAGTGGCGCTCAATTCGGTTGTAGGCGCATTGGCGGCGAGCATCAGTAGGTCGTTCGACTCGTTTTTATCTGCACTGATCGGGCCGTCAGCAGGCGCTGGACGCCCTGCGGTTTGCGGCGAACCGCTTCGCCGCTCCTGTCCTGCGCTGGGTTCGCCATTTTGTTGCACGCGTGAGCCACCCCCTTGAAAACGCTGCATGCGCTCGAGCATCTCGGGAGGAATCTCGCCCCCGTTTTCGGCCATAGCAGCACGCAGGAGCTCTTGTACCTGCGGCGGCATTGAATCGATGTCGATGCTCTGCTCACCTTGAGCCGGCTTTGCCGCTCGCCTCGGCCGCTCGATAATCGTCGGCGACTCGGCGGCTACGCGATCGGCTTCTTCAGCACGCGCTAGCCGCTCATCTATTTGGAGCTGACCGAGTATCTGCCCAACAATTTTCCCGCCTAAAAATTTCTCAAAATCTAGGCGAGCGAAGCGCATCGTCTGCCGCGCGTCGTTAAGGTCGCTCGCGTTTTGATTAAGCTGGATCTCATACTGCGCCCGGCTCTCGATATAACTCGCCTCGGCTGTCTCTACCGAAATTTCTTGATTCAACTGCTCGTCGATTAATGCGGCGGTATCAAGCTCGACTAGAATGAGGCCAGAATCAACATCTTGCGGGCTAACGCGATACCCTTCCTCCACTATAGAGAGAATTTTTACACCCTCGCGGCCCTTAATCTGAGAGCGTAGTTCCTGCGACTGTGTGGCCTCGAGAGCGCCACCTTCGAGCACGGTTATTTCAAGATCGCCGCGCAGCGCGGGAAAAGTAATCGCATTACTGGCTTCGTCATTATTTCCCGAGAAAAAAAACAAAAAAAGCAGCACTCCGGCGCCCCCAGCGATAACGGATTGCGTTCTGCGAGACGCTGCTCGCCACCGAGCGCTAAGGTTCACCAGCTGCAATCGAACTGGCTCTGGGAGTTTGCTTTCGAGCGCGAGGAGCTGCGATTTTATTCGATCCATTGCTGTTCTGGCCTCATTGTTATTGCCTGATTCTGGCTCTTGACTCATAGTGATTGGCCTGCGGAATTATCTGTCACCCCTTCCTCTAAGCTACCATCATCGCGCACGTAAAGAAGTCCAACGTCGCGCCAAAATTCGAGTTTGGCGATATTGTGATTCACGATCGATCGCGTCAATTCGGTTCTGGCAGCGGTAAGGTCGTTTTGCGAATCTACCGTGTCTTGCACGTCGCCCAATCCAAGTTCGGCACGAAGCTCCGCTTCTTCAACACGTCGCTCGTTTATCTGCACACTAGTCTGATTAATCTCGAAACTCTTGCGTGCTTCGGTCATCCGCCGCCACGCATCTATCACGTCGAGCTTCACATTATCCGAGGCAAGAAGATACGCCCTGCGAGCCGATTCGTAGCTGATTAGGGTGCGTCTGTAATTATTGCGCTCGATACGCCTGTCGAGCCCCAGATCGAAATCAAGCCCAGCACTATAAACCGCATCTTCAAAATCTAATTCGCCCAGCGCGTTATTGCCACCGTCGGGGACAGACACAGCTAGGGTAAGGTCGACCCCAGGCCTTAGGGCATTGGCTGCAACACGAATTTTACGCGCAGCGTCTTGCACGAGATCGAGCTGCGTGTAGAGATCCAATCGTGTCTGTAACGCAAGCTCAACGGCTTCATCGCGGCTAAGTTCAGGACTCGCCATTCCAGTTTCTGCTATCAGCGTCATCTCCATATAATCGAGGACAATATTGTCATTGGCTGTAAGCCCGAGTAACAACTTAAAGTTGTCGAGCGAACGTTTATATCGCGTTATAGATGACGTCCAGCGTAGATCGAGTTGCAGCGACGATTGCTCGAGGCGGCCAACCTGTAACAACGTCCGTAGCCCCTCTGCCTGAAAAGCGCGCTCGCGTTCGAGCTGCAAGTTATTCGCATTGAGACCGGCAAAATTATTGATTACCGCCTCCCGATTGAGCAGCACCGAATAGTACTGAGAGGCAATATTGACGGCGAATTGCTTGCGATACCTGGTGAAACTCCTCAGTTGGTAGAGAAGATCTCGCTCGGCTTGCAATAGTGTCTCTGCGGCAACCGCCGACCCTGCCCCACGTAAAAGAGGCTGCGTAAAAGAGCCGATCAACGCACTACTGTTAGCCTCGCTGACACCGCCGGTCAAGAACCGCGTAAAGTTATTCGTGAGATTCAACGCGATCTCGCCGCCACTACGAAGGAGATAGCGCGCTCCTAAACTCGTCTGCGCGTTAATCGCCTCGCTCTGCGAGACTAACGCCGCCTCACTCATTCCTGTTAACGCCTGCATATCATTCACAAACTGATCGCGGTTGTCCCATTGATAGGCGGCGCCACCACGTCCATCGAAAATGGGCGTGAATTGATAACGATCAAGGGTAAGCGCAAGCGCCTCCAAGTAGAGTCTTTCTTTCTGCGCTTGATAGTCATCATTGTGCTGAAAGGCTAAATCCAGTGCCGCGCCAAGCCCGATAATCTTGGCTCCGACTTCGCTTGTGGCCTCAACTGCCAGAAACTCATAGCTCTCTTGGTTACTTGCGAAGCCATCAAGCACTGCTACGTCTTCATCATCGATGAAAATCTGCTCTGTCATGCCCGGCACGAGAGGCGCCTTAGACACAATCGCGGCATAACTCTGGGAATCCGCCCGCCCTTCGTAAGCGTTATTAGTGCAGGTAACAAGGAGTAATGGTGCAAACAGAATGGCGAGAATGCGTAACGGCGCCATTGAATGCAAAATGTTGAACAATCGACACATGGAATCGGTGACCTGAAAGCGAGCAAATCCACTGGAGGTGGCTTTTAGTTATACTAACCAGTATACGCCTGACGACCCGATTTCCGTCTAGTTGGAATATTGCTGTTACTCTTCGTTACTTTTGAGTATCTAGCGCTGGCTATCCTTGAAATCTTGAACGGGCACTAACGGGCGGGGTGCTGCTGAGCGGGTCATGAATAGCGCTCTGCGCGGTATTCTGAGTAGCTCGCTGAATCCACCTCGAAACCAAGCTAACTGAGAGGAGTTAGGCCGAAAACCGCTGTTAGACGCCCTCTCAAGAGCCCCTAATGGCTTACATTTTAACTGCGAATGCCCTACATTTAGGCATTGCCTGCGCCCAAGAAGCTGTAAGGCGGAGAGCGTTCTTTTGCCGCCTCGCCTAGCTTCTATTTTTTCTACGACCTACTGAGGCCGATTGTCATGCTTTTAGTCGATGCATTAAATTTCAAATCCCTTACTCGATCTGTGCGCTTTGTAGCCACGGCGGCTATTGATAGCAAAATCTATTCAAAAGTACTGTTTGGCTTAGGCTCTGCGTTTTTACTTGCCTCCTGCACCGAGCCTAGCCAAGAAATAATAACCCGCGTGGATTCCGCGCCGGGCTATACCCGCATAGATGAACGCGACCCCAATGATCCGCTCAACGCCTCCATCTATGAGCTCGACAACGGTTTGCGAGTCTATCTGACCGAAAACCATGAAGAGCCACGTTTTTACGCGGAAATCGCCGTACGCGCGGGCAGTAAACACGATCCGGCGGATGCGACCGGCTTGGCCCACTACCTCGAACACCTGCTCTTTAAGGGCAATCAGCACCTAGGCACTCTCGACTACGAGGCAGAAAAACCCCATCTCGATCGCATCACTGCGCTCTACGAAGAGCATTTCAATACTACCGACGAAGCGCGCCGCGCAGAGATTTACGCCGAAATTAACACCGAGGCGCAGGCTGCCGCTCAATTCGCCGTGCCTAATGAAATAGACAAACTCTACAACGCCATGGGCGGTTCGGGTCTTAACGCCCACACCTCTAATGAAGAGACGGTTTATAAGATCGGCCTGCCCGCTAACCGCCTTAAACAGTGGGCCGAAGTCGAATCCGACCGTTTCGTGAACCCTGTATTTCGCATCTTTCACACCGAGCTAGAAACAGTCTATGAAGAGAAGAATCGCTCGCTCGACAATCGCGGCTTCATTCTCTATACCGCGCTTAATGAGTTGATGTTCAAACAGCATCCTTATGGACAGCAACCGACCATCGGGACGGTTGAACACCTCAAGAACCCTTCGCTCGTTTACATACAAAACTATTTCGACACTTACTATGTGCCCAACAATATGGGCATTTTCATCAGCGGCGATATCGACACGCAAGAGACAATAGAGCTCATTGCAGACAAGTTTGGCGCTTGGCAGTCCAAACCGGTGCCCGAGGTGGGTCCGTGGCAAGAAATGCCCCTAGTCGGCGCGGAGCGCACAACTGTGCAATACCCGGGCGAGGAGCAGGTTCAGCTCGCCTTCCGCACTGTCCCGAATGGTCACGCAGACAAAGAGGCGCTAATTCTAGTCGACATGATTTTAGACAACGCCACCGCAGGCCTTATTAATCTTAACCTCAACCAGCAACAACGTGTGGCTAACGCCGGCTCCTCACCCCAGTTTATGAACGACTACGGGATGCAGATGCTTTACGGCGTACCTAAAGACGGCCAAACGCTCGACGAAGTAGAGTCTCTCCTTCTCAGCCAGCTCGAATTGATTAAAGCAGGCGAATTCGAAGAGTGGATCATTCCTGCGATCATCAATGACTTTAAGAAGAACCAGAAGGCGAGTCTTGAGTTCAACACCTCGCGCGTCTCGGTGATGCGTCAATCGTTTATCGAAGGCGCTGAGTGGGCGGACTACAGTGCGGAACTTGAGCGCATGGAGACGCTAACCAAGGCCGACGTGATTGCGGTTGCCAATAAATATTTCGGCGGCGATTACGTTGCGGTGCAGCAAATAGACGCGCAGCACACACTGCCACCGGTTGAGAAACCGCAGATCGACCCGGTCACCATCGATCCCTCGAGGCAGTCGACGTTCGCCGCCGACATACTCGCCATGGATTTCGAGCCAATCGAGCCAAGCTTTGTCGAGGCCGATAAAGACTATCGACGCATCACGTTTGCCGACGGCGTCGAGCTTTTCTATGCACCAAATCCGCTCAACGATCTGTTCACGCTTTCCATCGGCGTCGATGTTGGCACCGAAGAAAACGACAAACTAAGCCTCGCCGCCGCGTTGATGGACGTGGCTGGCACAGCATCACTGAGTAACGAAGAGCTGCAAAAAGAGTGGTATCGACTCGGCAGCAGTTTTAATTTTGGCGCAGGCGAAAATGCCTCGGGCTTCAGCCTGTCGGGTCTGGATGAGCAGTTTGAGGCGAGCTTAGAACTTATGATGTCGGCGATTAAACAGCCAACAACAGATGATGAGACACTCGAGCAACTCAAGTCGATACTCATCAAATCGCGCCAAGATATGAAGAGCTCACCCCCAGCTATCGCAAATGCGCTCAACCTCTATAATCGCTATGGCGAAGAATCACCCATGCTCGAATCGCTAACCACAGATGAAATCAGGGCGACACAATTAGATGAACTGCTGTCGCTACCGAGCGATCTGCTCGACTACGAGCATACACTCGCGTACACCGGTTCGATGCCATTGGAGCAACTTGTTGAAGCGCTGCGTCGGCATCACCCACTCGCAGGCGACCTAAAACAACCGCCCGCCTACCGCTTTAGGACAGTGCGCGAAATAAGCGCCAACGAAGTCTATGTGGTCGACCAGCAAACCGCGCAGGCGCAAGTACGCATCGAGTTTGCCGATGGCGAATACAACGCAAACGACCGTGTGCCTGCCTCTGTTTACACGAGCTATTTCGGCAGCGGTATGTCGAGCGTCGTCTTCCAAGAATTGCGCGAGGCGCGCGCCCTCGCCTATTCGGCCTCTGCACGTTACGGACAGGGAAGCCGCCTGAAAGATCAGAACCTGATGCTCGGCGCAATCGGGACACAGACCGACAAAACAGTCGATGCGTTAGACGCGTTTATCGATCTCATCGACAATATGCCCGAGTCTGAAGAGCGTTTCGACGAAACCGTCACCGCACTGCTTAATCGTTATCGCACGTCCAAACTCAGTTTCCGTGAGGTTATCGGTGCGGTACGCGGCTGGGAGAAATTGGGACTCGAGGGCGATCCTCGTGCCGACAGCTATGCGCGGCTGCAAGAACTGCAATTCGCAGATCTAGTCGACTTCCAGCGCGAGCATGTGAAGGATCGTGCGAAGCTTATCTCGATCGTTGGTGACCTTTCGATCATCGACCAAGCGGAACTAGAACGCTTCGGGTCAGTCAAACAGATTGCGATAGACGATCTGTTTGTAGAGTAGCGCTACATTACGGTCTCACCGTAGCGAACTGCTAACCCAGAGGTAAAACCGACAACGATGAACGCTCAGCCACAAGCACTAAACGTGATTAGCCTTGCCGGAGTCTCAAAACGCTATGGCAATGTTGACGTGCTGCGCGATCTCGACCTGACTGTCCAGCGCGGCGCGATCCATGGTCTCGTCGGGCTTAATGGCTCGGGCAAGACAACGACGCTCGAATGCATCCTTGGATTGCAACAAGTGCACTTGGGCAGCGCTTCGGTTCTTGGCTTCGAGCCTAGACATCTTTATCGCGCCGAAGGCGACGTGGTAGCCGTTTTCGACACGCCTTCTCTGCATGCCAACTTAACTGTCCGGCAAACACTGTCACACGCTGCGCATTTGATTCCGGCTCAGAAAAAACCTTCCGCGAGCGGCGTCCAACCCCGGCGCTCGGTCGATGAGGTGATGTCGCTGCTCGGGCTAAGCCGTTACGCGTCGTTTAAGATTCGCAGCCTGTCGCTTGGCAATCGTCGGCGCACCTCTATCGCTCACGCGCTGCTTGGCAACCCTAAACTGGTTCTGCTAGACGAGCCTTTCAACGGGCTTGACGCCGGTGGCGTCGACGAAGTACTGGCTCTCATCAAAACCCTCAATCGAGATTTTGGCACTAGCTTTTTACTGTCGAGCCATCAGCTGCCCTATTTGCAATCGGTTTGCTCCCATCTTTCAATACTGCATGGCGGGCACATTGTCGCGAGCGGCTCTCTCGAGGAACTGCTTCAAGGCAGCGACGCAAAGCTCATCGTCCGCACGCCCGACATAGCGCGAGCACAAGCATTGCTCGAACAGCTCGACGGGATACTGAGCGTAGTCAGCGATACCGGCTCACTCACCGTCACTCTCGCCACCGCTAAACCCGCCGCAGTTAATCAGGCGCTTGTCAGTGCAGGGATTCCGGTCGATGAGCTCGTTCATGTGCGCGCCTCGGTAGAGTCACTTTTCCGTGAACTCACTAGCGCCTCCACTGATAAGTCTAATTCGCGAGCGATAGCCTCATGAACAGACTAGCGACAGCATTAAGAGCGGAACTATTTATCGCGCGTTACTCACTCGGCGCGCGCTTAGTTGTGCTTGCGCCGCTGCTTCTCGCCTGCGCCCAACTCCTCATCGCTGCGCTTGGCGACGCGAGTACCGCGACGCAGCAAACGCTGATCGGCGAAGAAACTGTGGCAACCAATGGCTATGGCAACTGGGTAGATTCGCTGGTTACCGGATTCACTGCGCTCGGCTTGCTTATTACCGGCTACTCGGCGCACAGTTTTGCTGCCGACCGTGAACTCGGCGCACTACGTCATAGGCTTATCCGACTGTCTAGTCGCACTCAAATCGTCATCGTAAAATTACTGCTGCTGCATTTGCTCGCGTTGGCCTCTCTCCTCTTACTCATTTTAGGCTCGTGGCTTTTGAGCACTGCGCTGTGGGAACTTGGCCCTGTGATAGAGGATGGCTACGAATTAATAAGTGAAGGCGAGATCCTCGATGAGATACATTTGGGCTTACGCCTTGCCGTATTTCCCCTGCCCGCAGCGATCGCCTTCGGCGTTCTACTTTCGGTGGTCGCGCAGTCGGCCATGCAATCGCTTTCACTCGCGCTCGGACTGACGCTAGCATTCGACGTATTCAAAACCTCATTAGGTGACATGGCTGGCTATGTTTATGCGCGCTTCCAACCGTCTCTTATCGATGCTTCTTATCTCGGCGATGTTGCGCGCTTGGCTCGTGGCTATTCGGATGTGCTCATTGATGAAAGACTGCTCGTGCTGAATCTATGGTCTCCGCTCCCTGCCTTTCTTCTCTGTCTTGGATTAAGCCTATTCGTCGTTAGGACAAAAAATTTATGAGCGTGCGCTTTTTACTGTCTGCTACGCGAATACTTCCGGGTGTTAGTGCCACTGGTGTTCGCTTTATTTTTACGCTTGCTCGGTGCTTTCGATTTTCTCAACTTTCTCAGCTTGCACAACTTGCACAACCTTCACAAATTGCTCAACTTCTCAACTTTGTAAGCTCTGGTCGGATAAAGGCGCTGTTTTTCTTTGCCGCGTTTTCCCTCGCCGGCTGCGTAAGTTATGAGCCGGCTCAACTCATCCCAGAACTCACGCTCTCGGGCGAGGACGTCAGTTTCAGCAGTGCTAATACCAGCGAGCGCCAAATAGACTTTGGCCTTAACGTAGGCGCTAATGAAAGCGACTCGCTTTTTGACCTAGCTACCCTGCCCGGCGTTCTCGTGCGTGAGGTTATTGCGGGGGGCGCCGCCGCAACCGCAGGTATTCGCACAGGCGATGTGATTTTGCGCATCGACAACTTGCCTATCGACAAACCCGACGCCCTTGCGAGCATCGAGCAGACGGCGCAGCCCGCGACCTTCGAGTTTACGGTACGCCGCGACACGACAGTGTTTTTGGCCTCGGTTATCGCAAGCCCAGCACGCAGCACACCACCTCCGCGCGAGCTGTACCGAAGTGACCCGCTCGCGACAAGAGCTGGCTACACGACGCAATTACTCACCCTCTCAACTAGCACTTCTCGCAGCATAGCCGCAGCAACGGTCGTCGACATTCAGCTCGATAGTCCGCTGATCCCCGCGGGCATTGAAATAGGCGATGCGATCATCGCGCTGGAGGGTCGTGAGATTAATTCAGCGCAGGACCTAATTAGCCGGCTAACCCTCGAACACGAACTCGGTGATCGCGTCGAAGTCGATGTTTATGATGGGTCTTCTGTACAACGAAAAACCCTCGTGCTGTGGCATCCTGGGCGCAGAATTAGTCGTGTCTCGCTCGGGCCTTTGCTGAACTATGAAGCGTCTGCACAGAATGCGACGACGTCATTCACTTTTATAAACCTCTGGTTGTTTTCGGTTTACCAGTATGGGCAGAGCGGTGGCGAGCGCACGCATAAACTACTGAGCATTTTCGAATTTGCAAGCGATTACGGCGAACTCATCGAGGAACCTCAGCCTTGAATTTTAGACGCAGTATCCGGCCTCTCTCATTGCTAACTGTGCTCGCAACGAGCGCCTCGTTCAGCTATGCGCAAAGTTCGGGTAATTATGCGGCGTTCTCTCTTGCGCGCGAAGAGAACTGGGCTCCGCTTATCACCGAAGATATGAATGGCGATGGATTACTCGACCTTGTTTATGCGAATTACGATCCGAGCCTTGGCAGGCAGCTACTCATTCACTATCAGAACGCGAATGGCGATTTTCCCGATGCGCCACAGGTCATCGAAATAAAATCTGAAATCATCGCCATTGGCTTTGGTGATTTACGCGAAGAACCCGGTACGGAATTAATTCTACATGCTGCGAACGGCGTGTTTAGCCTTTCGCCTGCTATCGAAGGCTATGCCGGAAATTTAAAGCCCATCATGCGCTTCGATTCCATCGCCGCCATTCCCTCACGCAGGCAAGTGGAGTTTTTGCCACCGCTTGAAGATCGTACTGGTAATTCAATCCTCGACCTCTTCTTACCGGCAGAGCAAGGCTTCGCCTTTTTCGCAGGTTCACAAGACGGGGAGTTCGAGCCCGCCGGCAGCATCACGACAGTAAACGCCGATTTACGCAGCGCACAGCGAAACGATCGCGAGGCTGGACTCGATACTCAGCTCGGCATCAATGCGACAGACGGGATAGTAGTCAAAGTCGAAGTCGAGCGGCGTAATCCGTTCGACAATTTTGTCCAGCATTGGCCAAGTAAAACCGAAGACGCCAATCTCGTGAGCGCTAATAACTGGATACCCAATGCTGTCTTTACCGAGATCAATGGCGATGCCCTGCAAGACCTCGTGTTTATCAATCTCGATAGTGCTGCCAATCCACAGCTAAATATTGCGCTGCAAGACACAACAGGCTTTAGCCCCATTCCTTCGTGGCAAGCGAGCTTCGAAGCCGGCGGAGAAATCAGCCTCCACGATTTTAACGGCGATGGACGCAGCGACATACTGCGTCTTTCGGGCAGCGGTGACGACTGGGAGGCGCGGTTCTTCATCGGCAAAAAAGTGGGAGCGCCTTTCGACTTGTCGACGCCTGATCAGGTTATGCGCTTCTCGGGCTACGACATGCGATTGAATCCTTACGCGCTACCCTCAGGAGAGATTGCCCTCAGCGTAAGCTTTTACACACTACCCATAATCGATGCGATACGCAGCGCCAGCATTAACAGAACTCAACTGCTTTATGCGCCTATAAACACCGCGACGAGCGCTAATGGAACGACCACCGAGTCTGAGCCCACTACTGCGCTCTTCGCACGCAGGCCGTCGAGTCAGTTGGTCGAGAGCTTTTCGGCGGCCAATGTGCGTGGGCTTTCGGAGCAAATGTCACTCGCTTTCGATATAGACGGCGACGGCGCCAACGATGCCCTCTACATCACCGAACGCGGCACACTCGCAGCCAAACGCATCGATGATTCGCTGAGCATCGAAGCCGAGCCCTTCTGGGAATACGTAAGCGATAAAACCGTCTTCGAGTTCGACGTATCAAGCCTTAATGCCGACGGTATACCCGACCTCGTTTTGCGGCATGGCAATTCGATTACCGTATTGGTGTCGCGAGGAGTTGAGCAAGGTGGGCCGCTATGAGCTCTCGTTCTGCCTCTGCACGGTGTTGGTCACGGTTTTGGCCACAGTGTTATCCCGCTGCTTTCGTTCTCCCCTTACTCGCAACGTCCTTATTCGCGGCAAGCATAGCGTCGAGCAACGCGGCTGGTGCGAGCGCAGCCGCGCTGAGTTTTACCCAAACCCCTTTTCGCCTGCCAATTGAGACCGCGAGCCTCACGGCGGTAGACCTAAACGGCGATGGTCGCCTAGACCTCCTCGCACAGCTCGACGCCGAACTCAGACTCTATCTGCAGAGAGAAGGCGGCTTCGATTTCGACGCAGACTTTATCTCACTGCCGTTATCCGGCAGAGCACTGGGCTGGGACATCGGTGTTGCGGACGCGCAGGGTAAGCCCGGTTTGGTCACACTCGAGCGCGGGAATGAGGTTCGCGTGTACCGACTCGATACCACCGCAACGCAGTGGCAAGCGCCCGAGACTCTGCTGAGTGGATTTGCTGCGGCTATCGGGTCTGGCATTGAGCGGCTACACTTCGTACGCGACGTGAACGGCGATGGCTTCGACGACCTTATACTGCCCGATAGCGATCGGCTCGCGCTCTACCTTGCCACCGCCGAGGGCTTTTTACCGCCGCTGCGGATCGATACTCAAGTGAGACTTAATACCACCCTTTTTTCACCCGATCTCGAAAGACGAATAGGCCAAGCGCTGAGAATTCCTCCGCTACAATTGCGGGACGTGAATGGCGACCTCGCCGCTGACCTGATTGTCGACACCGACGAGCGCCTTGCGGTTTTTCTAGCTGACCCGACCGCCGCAAACTATTTCTCGCCTGAACCTAGCTTTGAACTAGATCGGCTCGCGATTGAAGAAAGCCTTGGCGAGTTTGATATCGAAACACTCGACTTTGCAAATCTCACCGGTGTGCTCGCTTTAACCCACGAAGAACTGCTCGAAGATATCGATGGTGACGGCATCGAAGACCTCTTACTCCGCGAAGGCGGCAAAGTCTCCGTTTTTCCGGGCACCCTGACGGGAATAGACGTCAGCACCCCTAATCAGGTACTGCGCTCCGGCGGCAATGTGCTTACCACCTTCCTCCACGACGAGGACGGCGACGGCACTAAAGACTTGTGGCTGTGGCGCGTCGAACCTATTTCAGTCGGCGACATTTTTGTCTGGCTCGCGCTGTCGGGCAGCATTTCCGTCGAGGCATTTGTGTATCGCAACCAAGGCGATGCGTTTGCTCGGCGACCCGCGCGCAAAATTAGCGTCGCCCTTAAATTCCCCTCGGTTATTCGTCTAGCGTCGTCGCTGCGGCAGATAGCCGACGAGGCGCGCAGCACCGCTGAGAAGACAGACACGCTCAGTGGCTCGGCGCAGCTTGACGGCCAGGAACAGGACGTCACCCGCGACGACCTCATGCTGCTAGCGGGCAGTCGCCTAAGCCTGTTCCTCAACGTAATCGAGGCGGCACCTGCGCCAACCTTCCTCGGCGCGCTTGGGTACAGCCCCGACCGCGACGACTATTCCATCGATCTCAAGGCCGTGGTCGATGCAGCAATGATTTCATCTAATCCCCTCGATGGCATTACCACCCCGCCTAGTCTCGACATTGATCTGCCGGCTCCAGCGAGCAGCGGGGGTCTGGTCAGCGCCAGAATCAATCAAGACAATCGCGATGATATTTTCGTCTTTACGGCGATGACCCCAGACGCGATTGAAGGCATACTCTTACTCTCGGATTAGGCACTCAGAAGCTTAATAAGTTTGAGAAGCTGACACACTAATAAAAACGCCGAAAAAACGCCAAAAAAAAGAGAAGAGCATGAAAAAAGCAGTCTGGATCGCGTTCGGTGCGGCAATCGTCGGCGTCAACGGCGCCGCCGAAGCAGTCGAGTATTTTACCGACACCGAACTCGTCGCCTACTTTCGCGTGATGCTCATCATGGGCGTCTTGTTTATCGCCATGGTTTTCTTAGGCGCCTACGCCCTGGTCTCCGCTGCCGAAGAAGAAAAGCCCCTCGCCGGCTCGGTTAGCAACACGCTCGGCGCGGACAAAACTAAAGAAAAAGCGCCCGATAAGGACCATCGATGAGGCAGTCTCTTCTATTAACACTCTGCGGCATGTTATTACTAAGCGCCTGCAGCGACGAACTCAATCGTGCGCGCCCTTATATTCTGACAACCGCGACCACGGGTGGCACCTATTATCCAGTAGGCGTTGCGCTAGCGACACTTGCCCATGCGCAGCTAGCCGAAACCGCAGGTCTCTCGCTAACCGCCATTAGCTCAGCAGGCTCGCTCGAAAACGTTAAACTCCTGCGCGATAACCAGGCACAGTTTGCACTTCTTCAGGGCCCCTTCGGGGCCTGGTCTTGGACCGGCGAAGGACCTGTGAGCAAACCGCAGACGCACATGCGCAGCGTTGGCGCGATGTGGCAGAACGTCGAGCATTTCGTCTTATTGTCCAGACTCGCGCCGACGGGCGAAATTATGGATCTCAACAATATCGACGGCGAACGCTATGTGCTTGGCCAACGCAATTCGGGCGCGGAACAAACAGGGCGCTTCATCCTCGACACACTCGGCATCGACTATCAGAGCAAGTTTAACCTCGCCTATATGGGCTATGGCCCAACCACGAGCGCCATTCAAGATGGCAACATCGTCGGCATGAATGTACCCGCAGGCGCGCCGGTGAGTTCTATTACCCAAGCCTATGCTCTGCTCGGCGACCGCCTCACCATATTGAATTGGACACAAGAGACGCTCGACCTGCTCAACGCCAAATACCCACTCTGGGACTGGTACGATTTCCCGCCCGGCACCTACCCTAATCAGACCAAGCACATTCGCACGATTGGCTCGCCCAATGTGCTCGTTACGCGCTCAGATATTCCCGAAGACGCGGTCTATCAGATCACAAAAGTCATTTGGGAAAACCTCGCCACGCTGCAAGAAATCCACGGTGCGACCAAAGACATGCGTTTAGACATTGCCATAGAGGGCCTCGGCGCACCTCTGCACCGTGGCGCGATTCGCTATTATCGCGAGGTGGGGCTAACTATCCCTCAGCGCCTAATACTTGAATCAGACTGGGCAGAGGGCGAACTTGAGGCGCTGCCGTTCGCAACCGATGCGCGTGGCGCTGCCGCCATTGCTCGCGGCAAACAAACGGGCGGCACACTATGAAGTCACCCGCTCTACGCTGGGCAGCATTTGGCTTTGCCCTATTCCACATTTATTGCAACGTGTTCGCAAGTATTTCTGAGCTGTGGCTGGCGGCGATTCACTTTGGTGGATTCTGCGCACTGTGCGCACTCATGGCGAACGAATCCGACAGCCTCACGCGGCGCAGTCTTGGCTATTGGATAAACGTCGCACTCGCCGGCCTTGCCATTGCCACCTCCGCCTATCTCATTTTGTTTGAGAATGCGCTTTACGCCCGCGAGACCGAATACATTTTCACCGACTATTTGTTCTCGTTTATCGCGATTGGTCTTGCTATCGAATTCACGCGTCGCACCACGGGCTGGTTCATGCCGATTCTAATCGTGCTAAGCCTTTCGTATATTCTGTTCCTCGGGCGCTATATCGGCGGCGTGTTCTCCTTTCCCGGCTTAAGCCTCGAAACCGTGATGTACCGCAGCTTCTTTACCACCGAGGGCATGTTCGGCCTAACCGCACAGATATCCTCCACGTTTGTGTTTATGTTTATTATTTTCGGCGCGTTTTTGCTGCGCTCCGGCGCGGGCGATTTCATCGTGCGTCTGGCAGGGTGCCTCGCGGGACGTTATACCGGTGGCGCCGGTCTGGTGGCTGTTGTCGGCTCCGGCCTCATGGGCTCTGTCTCTGGCTCGGCTGTTGCTAACACGGTCTCCACCGGCGTAATCACGATTCCAATGATGCGCGAATCGGGCTTCCCTGCCAAATTCTCAGCGGGTGTGGTCGCCGCCTCGTCGACTGGCGGCGCCCTAATGCCGCCAGTAATGGGCGCAGGTGCGTTTGTCCTCGCCAGTTACACCCAGATCTCCTACCTCACTATTATCGCCGCCTCTACCCTGCCGGCGTTGCTGTATTTTCTAACGGTATCGTATTTTGTGCGCATCGAAGCGAAGCGCCTTGGTCTGACGACTGTGGCTGCCGCCGACACCGAGCGCCTGCGCGACGTGATGAAAGGCGGCTGGCATTTTATTATCCCCATGGTCGTGCTCGTTGGCTTTCTCGTCGCAGGACGAACGCCGACAAGCGCCGCTGCGTTCGCGATCCTTAGCGTGATTGGCGCGTCGTGGCTCTCTGCCAAGCCGATGCGTCCTGCCGACGTGTTCGATGCCGTGGTCGACGGCGTCCGCACGATGATCTCTACCGCCCTCTTACTTGTCGCTGTCGGCATTATTATCAATGTGGTTACCACAACCGGCATTGGCAACGCATTCTCGCTGATGATCGTCGAATGGGCGCAGGGGAGTTTGTTTATTACTCTTGTGTTAGTAGCCCTCGCGTCACTGGTCCTCGGCATGGGTCTGCCGGTGACCGCTTCCTATATAGTGCTTGCCACGCTGTCGGCACCACTTATCTACGATCTCATTAGCCAGTCGGCGTTACTTGATGCGATTCTCATTGGCATACAGGCTGGCGACCTGCCAAACAATGTCGCGGCGACGCTAAGCTTGTTCGGTGGCGACCCACTTATTGCGCTGCAAGAAATGCCGCTCGAGATGAAGCAGCTTATCCGCCAAGAGATGCTCCCTTCCGAACTGCTTACCGGCATGCTGCTGAGTGCACACTTGATCATTTTTTGGCTCTCGCAAGACAGCAATGTGACGCCGCCGGTGTGCCTTGCGTCTTTTGCTGCCGCCGGCATAGCAGGGACTAATCCGATGGCGACAGGGCTCACGTCGTGGAAGGTCGCTAAAGGGCTCTATCTCGTGCCCATTCTTTTCGCCTATTCGCCGCTTATTTCCGGCGGCTGGCCAGAACGTATCGAAGTGTTCATCTGGTCGTGCATGGGGCTTTATGCGATGGCTGGCGTATTGCAGTGGCATCTCGAAGCAAAACTTACCGTCTTAACCGCCGCGCTACTTTTACTCAGTGCAGGGCTACTCATGTGGACACCGCTGCCGATTATTGCTCACCTCGTTGGTGCAGCAATACTAATTGGTGTGTTTGTGCTGCAGAACCGACAGCAGGCGGCGCTAGTAAGCGCCTTAGGGAAGTAGTTTTACTTAGCCCATTACACCGAACCGAAATCAGAAGAAGAGGATGAGAAAATAATGAGCCAATACACTGCACAGCAAGTTCACCTCAAAAGCCGCCCCGCGGGCATGCCAACACACGATAACTTCGCATTGGTCACTGTCGAATTACCTCAGCCTGAAGCAGGTGAGGTCTTAGTCAAAAATCTCTATATGTCGGTAGATCCTTATATGCGCGGGCGCATGCGCGAAGACGCCGTCTATGCGCAAGCCTATGCGGTCAATGAGGTCATGTATGGTGGTGCTATTGGCGAGGTGATCGAATCAAATGATCCCTCTTTAAGTGCAGGCGATATCGTCCTCAATCAAAAAGCATGGCAAGACCGTTTCGTTGCGCCAGCAAATACCGTAGTCAAACTCGAGCCCTTCGACCGCGCTCAACTGTCGCTCTATATGGGCACACTCGGCATGCCCGGCCTAACCTCCTATGTCGGACTATTTAAGTTCGGCGAGCCCAAAGCCGGCGACACTGTTTTCGTTTCGGCCGCGTCTGGTGCGGTTGGTGCAAACGTTTGTCAGATCGCCAAACTGAAGGGTTGCCGCGTCATCGGCAGTTGCGGCAGCGATGAGAAGGCGCAATGGCTCAAAGACGAATGCGGTGTCGATGAGGTAATTAACTACAAGACCTGCGGCGACTTGAGTGCCGCGCTCGCCGCAGCCGCACCGGAGGGCATCGATGTGTATTTCGAAAATGTCGGTGGCGACCATTTACAAGCAGCAATTAATTCGATGAATCCCTATGGCCGCATCGCTGCCTGCGGCATGATCTCGGGCTACAACGCCGCAAACCCCGAGCCAGGGCCGAACAATTTAATGCTCATCGTTGGTAAAAAAATACGCATAACCGGCTTCATCGTGTCCGATCATGTCGATATGCGAGACGCGTTTTTGTCAGAGATGATTCCGTGGATTCAGGCGGGCAAGATTAAGAGTCACGAAACCGTTGTCGAAGGCATCGGCCATGCGGTGGATGCTTTCTTAGGACTCTTTAGCGGTAATAATTTTGGCAAGATGGTGGTTAAACTTTAGGGCTGTCTGCATTGGCGGCCTATTCAGCATCGCCTTGGGCATTAGCGTGCCCGAGTGCTGATAGGCCTACCCAATGGCGACAACTCAGCCCTGTGACAGCAACCGCCGCAGATCGATAATCGCCGCGTTAGCCCTGGAGACATAGTTGGCCATGGTTAGCGAGTGATTCGCAAACATCCCAAAGCCCGATCCGTTGAGCACCATAGGAAAACCGAGGCTGCGCTGACTCGCCTCGAGCTCGCGAATAATTTGATCAAGGCTCGCGCCTGCATTTTTATCATCCAATACCTGTGCGAAATCCACTTCTGCTGCGCGCAGGAAATGCAGTAACGCCCACGTGGCGCCGCGCGCCTCGAAAAAGACATCGTCGATTTCGAGCCAAGGCGTCTTTACTGCAACCTCTGCGCGCGCAGGCGTTGATTGTGTCGCACTGGGGTCACCTGCCATGTCGGTATTAGCCCGCTGCTGCAAAACACTCGCGCTGAGGCGTTGGGAGAGGCTGCCAAGACGCGACTCGACGTTGCTTAACCAGCTCGCCAAATTGTCGGCGCGGGCGTAAAACTGCGCGTCACTTTGATCGGCGTCGACCATGCGCAGGAGATAAGAATTAAGCGCCGCAATCGCTTCTTTATACTGACTTTCGCTTGCGGGAAATAACCAGCTGTCGTTAGTGAAATTGAATTTTGGTTCCGCAATAATGAGATCGGCGTCTTCTGTCGACTGCGACTGCGAGCGGCTAAAGTCTTCTCGGAATGCTCTCGAGAAATCGCGCACTTGCACCAACACACCAAATTCCCAGTTAGGAATATTATCGAGGTACAGACCCGGCGGCATTATGTCGTTACTTAAAAAACCGCCTGGCTTTTCCAACAGTGTCTCAGCTATTTCTATGAGCGTTGCGGCACTGGTGCTGCCGATGACCTGTGCGCTATCCGTGTTCGCAAGTCGCCGCGCAGTCACTTCATTCACGTTGAAAGCCGCCGGCGCAATGCTCCAATAAATGCCAATCGCAATAACGAATGCAGCGAGGAGGCCCAATGCTGCCATTGCAAGCCTGCGTCCGGGGAGGAAACGATCTAAGCTTTCTCGATTCATATCCACTCTCGCTTTAGGGGGCTGGGTTTAGTCTGCACAGGCCGTATCCTCGTCGGTAATCGTGTCTGGCAGTCTCAACCGGACGCCTGTTTGCGCAGACAGTTCTATATTTCCTCGCAGCCGGTAGCCTTCGACCGATTCTCGCATCACGCTAAACATCCAACGGGCGGTGCTATCGTTGGGGGCGGTGATCAAAAAAAAGGCACTGCATTCGCGCGCACGCCTGGCTATATCGGCCAACTGATCGCGAGCCTGGTTGCTTTGTGCGCTGACCGCCGCACCATCAAAGGTAAAGAAAAGATCGCCCGATTCGCGTTCATTAGCAAGCTCGACCTGCACAAGGGCGATATCCGCTACGGTTGCATCGACAAGCTTCGCTCTTTCTATCATGAGTTCGGCTGAGTCGAATGAACCATTGCCAATCGCTTCACGGGCGAGCGCGAGATAGCGGGCAACGATAGCCGCGATGCCCTCTTTCGCTATGTCATTGTCGGAGTCCATCGCGAGCGCACGAGCAAAGAAGTCGAAGGCATTGTCATCGTCCGGGGTGAGGAGTCGATCTGCATCGAGCGCCTGTAAGCCTGAATAGAGCAGATCCGGCAGCGTGAGCGCTTCGACAACCTGTTTTGCATTAGACACAACGCTCGCTGGTTTTAGCACGTTTACCACTGCCTTGGTTTCTTCGGTAGTCGCAAGCACTGAGGGCTTCGTATTCGCGCAGGCAGCGAGGAGAGATGCTGATCCAACTAAAATACTTAGGCGGACTGACCGCCCTATCGCACTGCTGACCATCTGACCCTAGGCTCCCAATTCGGAAAATGGAATAAACTGTAAGATCTCGCCCTGAGAAACGCCCACACTGGGAGGCACAATCAACAATCCGTCGCTCCGACTGAGCGAGAGAGCAATGCCCGAGCTCTGATTCTTTAGTGGCGTTGCAACCAGCCCCTCCGAGCCGTGTTCCAGCACTGCGCGCAGATACTCCTGCCTCGGCCCACCTTTGTCTCGAGAAAAACCGCTTCGCACTGGGAATGAATGGGGAGAGGCCTTAGTCGCCCCTTGTAGTGCCAATAAGGTTGGCCGAACAACAAGCGCAAAAGTAACAAAGGCCGACACAGGGTTTCCAGGCAAGCCGAAGAACTGACAGCTTTCTCCTTCACTCGTTATCTTACCGAACGCGAATGGTTTGCCCGGTTTGACTGCGAGTTTCCACAAATCAATTGTGCCTAACTGCTCAATCGCAGCACGCACGTGATCCTCTTCGCCCACCGACACTCCACCCGTGGTAATGACGCAATCAGCGCGACCCGCAGCATCGAGCAGCGCGTCACGCGTCGCTGCAAGCGTATCACCCACTCTTCCACAGTCAACGATATCAACATGAAGGCCTGTCAACAGTGCCGTTAATGTCGCAAAATTAGAGTCATATATCTGCCCCGGCAACAAAGCTGAACCCGGGCGCTGGAGTTCATCTCCGGTAGTCATAAGCGCGACTCGGAGCTTGCGGGTTACCGACACCTCGGTGAGGCCGAGTGAGGCAAGTGCGCCGATGTCCTGAGGCCGCAAACGGCGCCCTTGAGCGAACACCGTGCTGCCTGCTTTGATGTCGGCGCCGATAGGGCGCACATTTTCGTTGGGCAACACTGCCTTGTTGACTCGTATGCCCTCACCCCGCCGCTCGCAGTTCTCTTGCATCACCACCGCATCGGCACCGGCAGGCATAGGTGCTCCAGTAAATATTCTGGCAGCTGTGCCCGCTTCGAGGCGCGCGCCTACCTGCCCTGCTGCGATTCGCTGACTCACCGCGAGGTCTCGCTCTGGGTCTACCGAATCCGCGGCGCGCAGCGCATACCCATCCATTGCACTATTTGCCATAGGCGGCACAGACAAAGGAGCAGTAATAGAGTGAGAAAGAATTCGACCACTGGCGCATAAAAGTGCGACAACTTCTGCCTCACAACATGGCGCCACACTCGCCAATAGGAATGATAACGCCTCGTCTATTGGCGTAAGCGCCGATGGCTGTGAGCCAGGCAGGACATTCATGAGCCGACAGACGAAACCGACGCATCGTCCTCGTTATCTTCCTGCACCTCTCGTAATCGGCCGCCGTAAAGAGACTTAATTGTCTCTCTGAGATGGCCATGCCAGGAATGTGGCTTAATACCAAAGGTATCGAAAATCTTTTTACTCGACAGTGTCGAGTTAAGCAGCTCAGGCAGGCGCACGGGGCTTTCGACTAATTTAATGCTGTCGATGAGCTGATAGATTCCCTCATCATGATTGGCCGCATAGTCGAGCGTCTGCCGGCCGAACTCAGACTCGCGCTTTGTTTCGAGACCTGCGTAGTGGTAAGTGCCCCAAGCATTCGCATCGCAATCGACCTGACGCGATATGGCAAAGATCGCACCGGCAAGATCAGCGGTAGAGGTTGGACTAAAGCGACGCCTGAAGACAGTGATCTCGCCGCCACTGCGCTTAGCTAGGCGTATCCACGATTTGATAAGGCCGCGCTTATGCAGACCGAAAAGCCAGCCCGAGCGAATGATGATGTGATGCGGATGCGCGCGCACGACTTCCTCACCAGCCAGCGTGCAGCGCCCATAGACGCCCTGCGGGTTTAGCTCGTCGGTCTCGTTATAGGCGAGTTTTTTCTCACCATCGAAAACATAGCTGTTAGAGAGATGGAGCAATGGGATGCCGAGGTGATTACAGACCTCGCTTAACACGGCAGGAAGCTGAGCATTGATCTGTCGGCAACGCTCCTCTGCAGACTCGGCGCGCTTTAACGCGCTGTGATTGCCCGAGATAAAGTCGGCGAGGTTTATGAGCTGATCTGGACGGAAATCGGTGATGCTCTTGGCAATCGCCAAGGCATTGTCGGGGTCAAAGTACTTATCAGCGGGCGCAAGAAAGCGAATCTTGTGTTTTCGCAAAATCTCGATCAGGGCCTTTCCGGTGGGGCTCTTTCCTCCGACGATGTATAGCTTCACTGCTGACTGATTCCTAGTTTACCCGCGCGCCCGAGCGCCATTCGCCCATTGGTTTACTCTGACTTCGAGTTTGCTTTATCGGCGCGCGAAGTCAAGCGCAACTAGAAAGGAATGTCATCATCAAAGTTGTCGAAGTTAGTCGGTGCTGGCTGCGCTTGTGGCGCGGCTGCCGCTTGCTGAGGTCGCTGACTAGGTGCTTGCTGTTGTCCGAACGGATTATCGCCCATATCACCACCCATCGCTCCGCCGCGTCCGTCGAGCATCTGCATTTCGCTTGCCACGATCTCAGTTGAGTAGCGCTTCACCCCGTCTTGCTCCCAAGAGCGTGTTTGCAGACGGCCTTCGACATAGAGCTTGGAACCCTTTTTGACGTATTGCTCAACGATTTCGGCGAGGCGATTGAAAAAGACGACTCTATGCCACTCAGTCTTTTCTTGCTGCTCACCCGTCGCCTTGTCTTTCCACGAGTCACTGGTTGCGAGTGACACGTTCGCCACTGCGTTGCCGTTAGGCATGTATCGAATTTCAGGGTCATTACCCAAATTACCTACGAGAATTACCTTGTTAATGCCTCTACTCGCCACGTCGTGCCTCCGGTCTCTGCAGGCCTGTTCATCATTAGACAGGCCGGATGACTGCTCGTTACAGCAGCCCAAATGTTAAAGTGACGCACACTGCGCGTCCTGCCCTCTTAGTGTATATCATGCACTCTACGTTGAGAAATTTTAGGCTGAATCTTCTAATAATCGCAGTCTCGCCTTTACTCCACTAGGCGGCATTGACCATAATGCTTGGCTGCGCTGCAGTCATCCGCGACACGGATGCAGTTCGTATTAAGGGTGCCCAATTGCATCCCCTAACCATTTACCGCGAGATTCACTGCGAGCCTCGCTATCAAGCCCAAAAATAAGCCAAGAGTCCCAACATGGATCAGATCGTTGTACGCGGCGCGCGCACCCACAATCTCAAGAATATCAACATAACGATCCCGAGGGACAAGCTAGTGGTGATAACGGGGCTTTCGGGTTCTGGGAAATCGTCTCTCGCCTTCGACACGCTTTATGCCGAGGGGCAGCGCCGCTATGTTGAGTCGCTCTCGACCTACGCGCGTCAGTTCTTGTCGATGATGGAAAAGCCGGATATCGATCATATAGAAGGGCTCTCGCCTGCGATTTCGATAGAGCAAAAATCGACTTCGCATAACCCTCGCTCGACCGTTGGCACGATTACCGAAATTTACGACTATCTGCGCCTGTTATTCGCCCGCATCGGCGAGCCGCATTGCCCCGAGCATAATCAAAAACTCGAAGCACAGACAGTCAGCCAGATGGTCGACCAAGCAATGAAACTGCCCGAAGGCAGCCGTATCATGGTGCTTGCGCCCATCGTGCGCGAACGCAAAGGCGAGCACCTCCATGTCTTTAGCGAATTGCGAACCAGCGGCTTCATCCGCGCGCGAGTCGACGGCATTGTGTGCGAAATCGACTACCCACCCGAGCTGGAGAAAAACAAGAAACACTCCATAGATGTAGTCGTCGATCGTCTCAAGGTCAAGCCAGGCATCGAACAACGCCTAGCCGAAAGCTTCGAGACCGCAATTCAGCTCGCCGATGGCCTCGCGATGGTGAGCCAGTCCGATGACCAAGGCAAAGAGCTTGGCAGCGAACACGACCTCGTGTTCTCCTCTCTTTTCGCGTGCCCTCAGTGTGGTCACAGCATTCAGGAACTGGAGCCGCGCCTGTTCTCGTTTAACAATCCAGCGGGTGCCTGCACGTCATGCGACGGCCTCGGGCTAAAACAGTTTTTCGACGAAAATCGGATTCTAGTCGATGAGTCACTTGCATTGTCCGAAGGCGCTATTCGCGGATGGGATCGCCGCAACCTTTACTATTTCCAGATGCTCACCTCTCTCGCCGAACACTATGGGTTCTCGATCGATATACCGTTTAATGAGCTAAGTAAAAAGCATCGCAACGCCATATTGAATGGCAGCGGCAAAGAGGTCATCGATTTCTTTTACATTAACGATCGCGGGGAAACGCGCACCCGCAGCTACCCCTTCGAGGGCATATTGCCCAACATGGAACGTCGCTATCGCGAAACCGAGTCTAATCATGTCCGCGAGGAGCTCTCAAAATATCTTAGCTCACAGTCGTGCCCTGATTGCGCCGGCACGCGGCTCAAGCGTGACGCTCGCTTTGTATTGATTCAGGGCAGCGACCTGCCCACAATCACCAGCATGACTGTCGCTCAGTCTCACGACTATTTCTGCAAGCTAAAACTCAAAGGCAAGAGCGCAAAAATTGCAGAGAAGGTACTCAAGGAGCTGCAAGACCGCCTCCAATTTTTGGTCGACGTGGGCCTTAACTACCTCACGCTTAACCGCAGCGCCGACACCCTATCGGGTGGCGAAGCGCAGCGCATTCGTTTGGCGAGTCAGATTGGAGCCGGCCTTGTCGGCGTAATGTATATCCTCGACGAGCCTTCGATTGGTCTGCACCAGCGCGACAATACTCGCCTATTAAAAACCCTTTTTCATCTGCGCGACCTTGGCAATACGGTGATTGTGGTCGAACACGACGAAGACGCCATCCGCAACGCCGACCATGTCATAGACATCGGCCCCGGGGCTGGGGTGCATGGCGGCGAAATCGTCGCACAGGGTACGATCGAGGACATTCTCAATTCTAAAGACTCGCTCACCGGCAAATACCTGTCGGGAAAAGAAAAGATAGAGATTCCTGCGACCCGCGGCAAACCCGATCCAGACAAGCAGCTCCGCGTTCTCGGCGCCACCGGAAACAACTTGCAGGGGGTCGACCTGAGCATTCCTATTGGGCTGCTGACCTGTGTTACTGGCGTCTCGGGCTCGGGCAAATCGACGCTAATAAACAACACACTCTACCCGCTCGCTGCGAGCAAGCTCAATGGCGCAACTACGCTAACAGCAGCCAAACACAAGTCGGTAGAGGGCCTCGAGCTACTCGACAAGGTAGTCGATATAGATCAGAGCCCGATCGGTCGCACCCCGCGATCGAATCCAGCGACGTATACCGGCATCTTTACCCCCGTGCGCGAACTCTTTGCCGGCACTCAAGAAGCGCGAACACGCGGGTATAAGCCAGGGCGCTTTAGCTTTAATGTGAAAGGGGGTCGCTGCGAGGCGTGTCAAGGCGACGGCGTGGTCAAGGTCGAGATGCACTTCTTACCGGATGTGTACGTTGCCTGCGATGTCTGCCGCGGCAAGCGCTACAACCGCGAAACGCTCGAAGTAAAATACAAAGGCAAGAACATTAACGAAGTGCTCGACATGACTATCGAAGCCGCGCGCGAGTTTTTCGACGCTGTGCCTGCAATCGCACGCAAGCTCCAAACTCTCATGGAGGTTGGCTTGTCCTACATCTGCCTGGGACAGGCGGCGACAACGCTGTCTGGTGGCGAGGCACAGCGTGTAAAGCTTTCACGCGAACTCTCGAAAAGGGATACCGGTAAAACCCTCTATATCCTTGACGAACCCACTACAGGGCTGCACTTTCACGATATCAAACAGCTGCTTGCGGTGTTGCATCATTTGCGAGACCAAGGCAATACGATTGTGGTGATCGAACACAATCTCGACGTTATCAAGACTGCCGACTGGGTTGTCGACTTAGGCCCAGAGGGTGGTAGCGGTGGCGGCATGATTATCGCCGAAGGCACGCCCGAGCAAGTCGCCAAGAATAAAAAGTCGCATACGGGCGTCTACATCAAGCAACATCTCGCCGCAGGCGCCTGACGACGGGTAATCCAGAGAAATTCTGCAGAATATTTATACCCCGGTTCGCGCGCTTTCTCTGGATTTTCGACTCAATTCGACCGCTTTCGAGACCGGTCATCGATTAAATTGCACTTTTGGCGACTAATCCCGCCTTTCGCATTTCTTTTTCTGTCACACCTCTGTAAAATTCGCGCCGTCTAATAGTCATCAAAGTGCAAAGCTTTGGCGTCATGCTATGTGACGCTTAGTGGCGACTACTATTCGCGTTTATTCAAAATATTCGCGTTTAACAAGAGATCATGCGATTCGAGAGAAAGCAGTACGAGAATCAAGCTGGCGTTGGAAAATAACTTCACCCAAAGATCATCGGGTTCATTAACGAAATCAAGAAGATAAAAACAGTTTTAGCGTCGGCAATAAAGCCGTTGCGAACTTCATCTATCAGGAGAAAGCTATGCAATTCCCACCCACAGCCAAGAAGCTGTTGCTGACGTCTATTGTCGTCGCACTCGGCTACTCGACTGCAGCAATCGCGCAAGATACCGCTTCTGCGATTCGCGGCAAGCTACTCGACGCATCGGGCCAACCACTCACCGACGCAACGGTTGTTGTACGTGATACGCGCACAGGCGCCACGCGCACGCTGCAATCAAACGCATCGGGCACTTTCTACGCGACTAACCTCCCTGTAGGCGGTCCGTACAATGTGACAGTGAATGGCACTAAGACAGTGACAGTTAATTCGATATCGCTTGGTGATATCTACAACCTCAGCATCGAGATGGGTGAATCGCAGATTCAAGAGATTATCGTTCTCGGCGGCTCTAACACGTTCGTTGACGTCGCGGCAGGCCCTTCTGCTTCGTTCTCTACTTTCGACATGGAAACGTCGGTTGCCTTCGATCGTGATATCAAAGACGTCTACTCGATCGATCCACGCATGAACCTAGACGGCGACTCTCAGGTTAACTGCGTAGGTAAGCACCCGCGTTTTAACAGCATCAGCCTCGACGGCATTAGCCAGAACGACCGCTTCGGCCTCAACAGCAACGGTTATTCGACTGCTACCGGCATGCCTTTCCCTTACGAGGGAATCGCTCAGGTCTCAGCGGAACTCGCGCCGTTTGACGTGACTTACGGCGGCTTCACCGCATGTAACATCAACGCAGTAACTAAGTCTGGTAGCAATGAGTGGACCGGTACGGTCTTCCTCGAGCGCACTGGCGACCAGTGGCGTGGCGACTCGCTCGAGGTAAATGGCCAAGCGCAAGACTACTCAACCAAAGGCTACACTGAAGACGTGAAAGGCTTCAGCATCGGCGGCCCAATCTTGGAAGACAAACTTTTCTTCTACGGTGCCTACGAGGAATCAGAGCAGCCTCGCTTCCTTGCTGCGGGTTATGCAGGCTCAAGCAACGGTGTAGAGCGTCCATGGCTCAGCAAAGAAAACCATGATCGCATCGAAGGCATCGCCAAGAATCTTTATAACTACGATCCGGGTGGCCTGCCTGCTGACGGCACGCAAACAGACGAGAAGTATATGCTCCGCGTCGACTGGAATATCAACGAGCAGCATGATGCTACCGTGATCTACAACTATTATGACGGCGTCCAGCTGCGCTCGTCTGATGGCGACGACAACGAATTCGAGTTCGCAAACCACTTCTATAACAAGGGCGCTGTGTCGGAGACGACTACGGTACGCCTGCGTTCACAGTGGACAGATGCGCTGTCGAGCGAAATGTTCTACAGCAAAAACACCATGGATGACTCACAGGTCACTGCAGGCCCAGGTGATTTCGCTGACATGCAAATCAGCCTCGGCCGCGATACGGTTTATCTTGGTGCCGACGACTCGCGTCAAGCGAACGCCCTCAACACAGAATCTGATTTCTTCAAGGTTGCAGGCGAATACCTCTTAGGTGACCAAGTGGTTACCTTTGGCTACGAGCGCGAGACACTCAACGTATTCAATCAGTTCGTGCAGCACGCACGCGGTGGCGAATACGATTTCTTCGACGATTCAGCGGCTAACTCAGCTGCGTGTCAGGCACTCACCGCGCAGGGCCGCTTCGACGATCCTAGCTGCGGAATGTCGGGTATCGACCGTTTCGAACTAGGCCGCCCGAGCCGTATCTACTACGGTAGCGGTGGTGGTACCAATAACGCAGCTGACGCGGCGGCGAGCTTCGAAAACACGCTCAACACTGTTTACCTGCAAGACGAGCTGTACCTCGCAGACTACAACTTAACAGTGGTTGCCGGCCTACGTTACGATTGGTTCGAAAGCGACGACCGCCCCAACTACAACGCAGCTTTCACTACGGCTAATGGCGGTCTGCGTAATGATACCAACATCGACGGCCTCGACCTGCTCATGCCTCGTTTGGGCTTTACCTGGGAAGCTAACTACAACCTGACGGTTCGCGGTGGCGCTGGTCTCTACTCTGGCGGTAACCCAAACGTATGGATTTCGAACGCTTGGAGCAACGACGGCTTAACAAACGTTCAGCTGCAAAATCGTAACTTCAACGGCGCTCGCTCTATCTTCAGCAACTGGGAACTCAGCGGTGGTGGTCGACCGGGTTACGACGTGCCACAGGAAATGATCGACCAAGTTGCTGCCACGACGGCTGATTCAGCCAGCAACAGCTTCCTTTCGATCATAGATCCAAACTACGAGCAGCCCTCTGAGTGGAAGCTCGCTTTGGGTGGTACCTACACATTCGATAGCGGCCTGAGCGTAGATGCAGACTTCCTCTACTCTATTGCGAAAGACGCAGCGTACTATGTAGACGTATCACAAGAGCAAATAGGTGTGACGACTACCGGTCAGCCAATCTTCGATTACGCGACCGGCCGTGACAACTTCATGCTTACCAATTCCGATCGCGACGCAAAGTCTACGTCGTTCTCATTGGTCGCGCGTCATGACTATGACTTCGGCTTAGATTGGATGGTTGGCTACGCGTTCACCGACGCCGAAGACATCAGCCCAATGACTAGTTCGACTGCAGGTTCTAACTTCGACAACCTTGCAACTAACACTATTGTTAATCCTGAGGCAGGAATCTCTAACTACAACACGCCACACCGCATCACAGCGCGTTTGTCGTACGGTAAAGAGTTCCTCGCGGGTTACGAGTCACGCATCACTGCGATGTTCTACCGCAAGCAAGGCCAAGGTCAGAGCCATGTAATGGGTTCGGTAGACCTCGAAGGCGATGGCGCATTTGGTCGTCACCTCCTCTACGTACCAGGCCCTAACGACGGCAATGTTGTGGTAGGTCCTGACTTCGACGTCGCTGCGTTCCAAGCTTTCATCGAGCGCGAAGGCTATGGCCAAGGCTTCGTTGACCGCAACGAAAACAACGCTGCTTGGTCTTCACGCCTCGACCTGCGTATCGATCAAGAGATCCCTACGTTCCTTGGCACAAGCAAAGGTCGCGTCTACCTCAAGATCTACAACGTGATGAACATGCTCGACGACAGCAAAGGGCTTCAGTACGACGCTCAGTTCTTCTCACAGCAGGTCGTTGACTCAAACGTCAACTCAGACGGGCAGTATGTATACAACACGTTCAGAGACCGCGGCCTGACTGACCTCCTCGAGAATCAGTCACTGTGGGAAATGCGCGTTGGTGTCCAGTTCGAATTCTAATTTTCTAGAATTTACAGAACGCCCTGAGTCGAGACTCTCTCGGCTACCAAAGCCCACCTAGTACTAGGTGGGCTTTTTTTATGCTCGTGCGTTGCATTTCTCAAGATTTAATACTAACTTCGCACTTAGCTTATGATGCAGAACCAACGCGTGTCAGAGTCCTTTCCCCCCGCAACACCGACAGACACGCATTCCATAACAAGAAGACGGAGCACTGTTCAGTGAACTTACAACTAACACGCAGACGTTTTATCAAGGGAGTCATCTTCTCCGGCGCGGCGGCAACGTCTGGCGCTGGCGTCTACCTCGCCGCCAACGCACAGTCGGGCAATGGCGGAATGGAACGCTTGATATCACTCACGATCAATGGCCGCACTCGGCGCGTCGACGTACCACCCACCGAAACACTCGCTAACACTCTTCGTTACAGACTCAATCTCACAGGCACCAAAATCGGCTGCAATCGCGGCGAATGTGGCGCTTGTACCGTGCTCATCGACGGCGTACCCAATTACGCCTGTTCGGTGCTGACTCACAATATTAAGGCTAAGCAGGTTCTCTCTATCGAAGGCGTCAAAGCCGACGATGGAACGCTGCACGCTGTGCAACAGGCTTTTATTGCCGAGAATGCGCCCCAGTGCGGTTTCTGCACACCGGGACAGGTGATGTCGGCGGTTGCGCTGCTGGCGAACAATCCACGGCCGACGAAGGCGGAGGCAGCTCAGGCTATGTCTGGCAACCTGTGCCGCTGCGGTGCTTATGAACACTATCTGAATGGCGTGTTACGCGCCTCGGGGCAAATAGCATGAGTACACACATAGGATTCGACTTTACGCCGCCCGACGTGCCCGGAAAAGTTACGGGCGAAATCAAATACGCCGAAGACTACAAGCGCGAAGGCATGGTCTTTGCCCGCTTGTTAACAAGCCCTCTGCCTAGCGGCAGAGTGGTCGGCATTGACGCCACCGAAGCGCTGCGCATGGATGGCGTCCTCGGAATATTCACCGCCGACGACCTCCCACCGGTCGCCCCGCCGGGTAATCCTGCGCTTGCTTCTGAGTATGTCAGCTTTGTAGGCCAACCTATTCTCGCAGTCGCGGCTATCACCGAAGAAATCGCCGAGTCGGCAATCGAAAAAATACGAGTTGATTTCGAACGGCGACCGTTTGTGGTTGACCCACTCGAAAGCCTCTCGCCGGGCGGTGCAAATGCCTATCCAGAGGGCAACACCCTAGTGCGAACGCAGGAGGAAGGCCCAGAGGGCACACCTATACGCGGCGCCGAAATTCGCGATATCAAATGGCCACAATCGGCAATCGATGCGCTCCGTGCGGGCAAAGAACCCGCAGGGGGTGAGTTCACAACAGAGTGGACATTCGGCGACCTCGATGCAGGCTTTGCTGAAGCTGCAGCCATTGTCGAAGAGCCGTTCGTCACTATCGGCTACCCGCACCACTCTCTCGAATCTCGCACCTGTATGGCGTATTGGGAGAACGGCAAATGCTATTTCCACGGCTCTTCGCAGAGCCAGAGTGCCAACGACAATGGCCTCGCGCGTATGCTTGACATCGATCCCGCCAATCTCATATTTATTAATGAGGCAACCGGTGGCGGTTTCGGCTCCAAGATTGGCCCCTACCCCTATATGGCGATCTCTGGCAATTTCGCCAAGCGACTAAATAGGCCGCTGCAGCTGAGGATCACGCGCGAGCAAGAATTCTATATCGGTTCTGCACGCTCCGGCATGCAGGGCTGGATACGGATGGGCGTGAAAGAGAATGGCAAGGTCTCTGCCATCGATCTCGTGGTCGTGAATGACGGCGGCATGACCGGCGCCGGCAGCGGAAATTCCTCCGCACAGCATGTTACCGTTGCCTATCAGCCAGAAAACATGCGGTTCCGCGGAATATCTGTGTATACCAACACAACCCCTCGCGGCGCGCAGCGCGGCCCGGGTCAGAACGAGATGGCAGCAGTGCTTGCCCCCATCGCCGACAAAGCCGCGAAAGCCATAGGCATGGACCGCGTCGCGTTTCGCCGCATCAATGCGATCGATAGCGGAGGCTTTCAAGGCGGCGGACAGGGACCGGTTACTAGCGCCTTCGTGCGCGAAGCATTAGACCAAGGCATGCGCACGTTTGGTTGGGCCGAGAAAAACGCCTTAGCGAAGCAGAATGGCAGCAAAGTCAGGGGACTCGGTGTCGGTATCGGCTACCATGGCGCTGGCGGCCGGGGATACGATGGCCTCGTGCGCATCGGCCCCGACGGTAGACTCTATATTCATAGCGGCGTAGGAAACTTGGGCACCTATTCCTATGCGGGTACCTGTCGCGCCGCGGCTGAAGCGCTGCAAGTGCCTTGGGAGCGATGCGAAATTCTCCGTGGCCGCACAGATAATCATCTGCCTCACAGTTCGGGACAGGGTGGCTCCAATACTATCTTTACACACACTCGAACTAACTGGGTGGCGGCGCAAGATGCCATTACCAAACTGAAAGAAATTGCTGCACAAGATCTTGGCGGCGCGCCAGAGGATTACACGATTGGCGATGAACGCGTCTTTGCAAGCGCCGAGCCGGGCCGAGGGCTAACCTATGCACAAGCCGCCGCCCGCGCGATTGAATTGGGTGGCAAGTTCAGCGGCGAGGAGTATCCGGATGATATCAATCCGATTACCCAACGAGCGGTGCAAGGCCTCGCTGGTTCTGGATTAATCGGAGTCGCTAAAGACAATATTCCCGGCGAGGGTCAACCACCCGGAATCCTCGTTGGCTTCTGCGAAATCGAACTGGACAAAGACACGGGCAAAATCGAAATTTTGGACTACACGGCGATTGCTGATTGCGGCACTGTGGTCCATCCCAAAAACTTCGAGAACGCCATGCGCGGTGGCGCTGTTTGGGGTGTTGGGCTAGCAGCATTCGAGCGTCATGTGTACGACCCGCAAAATGGTCTGCCAGCGAATACGGGTCTTTACCAGAGCAAGCCGCCGACCTATTTGGACGTCAATGTTGAGACGAAGATGGGCGCGGTAAATATCCCCGACCCACAAAACCCTACAGGCGGTCGCGGCATTGGTGAACCTACCCAAGGGGCTGCCGCTGCTGCGCTTGCCAGCGCGATTTCGGATGCCCTCGACGGTCACGTATTTAACACCGCACCGACTACAACAGACATGATTATTAACCACTTGGCTGGCAATGATTACAGTACCAAGTATCTGAAAACAAACACTTTCTGAGGTTAACTATGCCATCTTATGACGTAATGCCAAATATGGAGCTGTACCAACCGGTACGGGTTGAGGACGCCCTCGACATAGCGAGCCGCTACGCAGATCGTGGTTGGTTAGTGGGTGGCGGACAAGACACTTACGGCTGGCTCAAAGACCGCGCGAAGCGCGCCGATGCGCTCATTGACCTCAGCGCAATCGAATCTCTGCGCGGGGTGCGGGAGACCGCCGACGGAATAGAAATCGGTGCACTTACCACGCTGACCGAAATCGCCGAAAACGGTCTGCTCAAACAGAGCTACTCTCTGCTTTCGAAAGCCGCGTCTGTCGTCGCAAGCCCACAGATCCGCAATATCGGCACACTCGGCGGCAACGTCTCGCAAGATGTACGCTGCTGGTACTATCGCCGCGGGCTGTCTTGCTACAGAGCGGGCGGGAATCTTTGCTATGCCGACACGCCACAGGGCATGAACCGCGAGCATTCGCTGTTTGAAACCAGCCGCTGCGTGGCCGCAGGCGCCTCCGACACGGCCCCAGCTCTCGTCGCGCTCGACGCGACTATGGTGCTGCGTTCGATTGACGGTGAGCGCACGCTGTCCGCCGAAGAGTATTTCGTCGGGCCTGCGGTCGATATCGAGAACACCACCGCGCTACGCACGGGGGAAATTCTTACTGCGGTTAGGTTGCCCAAAGCCTGGGCCAATGCGACGTTCTATTATGAGAAGGTCGCCGATCGCAATGTGTGGGATTTCTCACTGGTGAATGTAGCAGCCGCGTTTCAGGTCGAGAACGGCACTATTCAAGAGTCGCGCGTCGTCTGTGGTGGAGTGCAGGCTACGCCAAAGCGCCTGCGAAGCGTTGAGCAAGCTGTTCAGGGAAAAGCCAAAGGAGCGGTAATCGCGGCGAGCGTTGCGGGCATAGCCTCTGAGGGCGCACGCGCACTCGCGCATAACGGCTTTAAGATTCCGCTAATGGAGAATTTGGTAAAGCGCGCGATTAGTGCTTAAGCGCGCAGGCTTTTCCAACCTTCATTCGATGTGTTAAGCAATAGGAAAGGGCTGGTCCATCACTGGATCAGCCCTTTTTTTTAAAACAAACTCCCAGCCCAGTAGCCAACGGCCATAATCGCTACATAACAAACCAAGATTCCTAGAATGACTGGTTGCAGGTGCGCGTGAACTTGACGGTCTTTCATGTCGTGATCTTCTAGCATCGTCTCCACTCCTTCATAATTGAATAGAGTGTTCAGAATAACCAGAACAACATTGCAAACTATGATCTAGATCACAGTTTTGTTCTCATGAATTAAACGGGAAGTTAGCCGTTAAAGCCCCTGCAATTTCTGTTTAGAAATTTGAAATACCGAATCGAACCATGTTTTATCGTCGTTGAGATTTGGCACTAACTGAAAGGCTTCGCCGCCTCCTTCCATAAACTCTTCCCGGTATTCGATACCGATTTCATGGATGGTTTCGAGGCAATCAGAGACGAAAGAAGGCGTTACGACTGCGACTTTTTTAACCCCTTTCTCGATTAGCGCTTCTAAATGATCATCGAGATAAGGTTGTATCCATGCCTGATTTCCAAACCGTGATTGAAACGCCACTGAATAACGGTCCTCACTCCACCCCATAGCAGCGACAATGCCTTTCGTTGTGGCTACACACTGTGCGCGATAGCAGAGCTTATTTTTCTCGCCGATGGTCTCGCAGCAGGCACCCATCTCACACACATTATTTTTGTCAGCCTTTTTGATATTCGACTCGGGCAATCCGTGATAACTAAAGATGACATGTTCGGCGTCTGCTTCTTCAACGTGCTTGCCTATCAGTGCTGCCCACGCATTAATGAAGGGCGGCTCGGCATACAGGTCATCGACAAACTTCAAATTTGGCGCCTGCGCCCATTTTTTTGCCGCCTCACGAACTTCGTGAAAAACGGAGGCCGTGGTTGCTGTCGAATACTGCGGAAACAACGGCATGATCAGAATATCTTGGCAGCCTAAGCGCTCAAACTCTTTCATCGAATCCCATACGAAGGGCTCGCTGTACGCCATACCGTTCAAGACAACGACATCTTCTCCGGCGTCTTTATATTCTTGCTGAACACTTGCTTGCAGCCTATCGGCGTAGACCTTCAAAGGAGAGCCATCCTCCATCCAGATCGCCGCATAGTCTTTTGCGGTTTTAGGTGCGCGGAAGGGGAGGATAATCAGGTTACGAAGTAGCCATCGCCCGATGGGATTGAAGTCGAAGACGAAGGGGTCAGAGAAAAAATATTTGTAAAACTTCCGCAGCCCTTTCGCCGTGGGCTCCTCGGGAGTGCCAAGATTGAGGAGTAGTATGCCTTTGGTCGCCATGGGGTCTTCCTTGTGTTGAGACGTGATCTCAGCGCTGCAGGGCCGAGTTATTTTGATAACTAGTGTACGATGCCGCGCCCCTAAAGGGTTTAATGCGCGGGCAGAAAGTTGGCCCTGTTTTAGTCAGCGACCTGCTTGCGGGTGTCTTCCTCAAACAGCAGCTCCAGTTCGCGGCGACCTTGACGCGCGATATTACCCAGCTCTTCCATGTCCTCTATGTGCTGGGCCGAGCGCTCGAGAAGCTCCTCGTCGTGCAGCCTAAAGCGCTTAGCCACCTCAAGCGCTTGGCCTTCGGTGTAGCCAAGTTGCTCAAGCGTGTCAGTCGCCGCCTCTAGGCTGCTTGCGAAGGTTTCGCGTACCACAGAGTCTACTTTGCGTTTGTAGAGCTCGTAGGCGTGAAACCGATCTACAGCCCGCGCGACAATCTTGATACGTGAATTTTGTTCGCGCGCGTGGTCAATTATCGCAAGAGACTGCGCTACGTCATTGACAGCGACCACGAGTATTTTCGCGTGTTTAATGCCCGCGCTTCGAAGCAGGTCAATGCGGGTTAGATCGCCATAAAACAACCGGTTGCCGAACTGTTTAACGAATTCGACATGCGCAGAGTCTTTATCCATCGCCGTGAAAGGAATATGCCGAGCCTGCAGCAGGCGTCCAATAATCTGTCCAAACCGGCCAAAACCGGCAATGATTACCTCGGGCTGATGCGAATCCCAATGCCTATCTTGATCGGGTTGCTCGACGCTGCGGCTGTGACCGACGCGTCGATAGAGGGTTACCAGCGGCGAGGTGAAAGCCATTGATAGACCAACAATCAGCGTAAGCTGCTCCGCGAGCGCCGCGTCGAATAGCATCGCTTGCTGCCCCTGAGACAGCACAACGAAGGCAAATTCGCCGCCCTGAGACAACATGAGCCCGAGTTGAACCCCTTCTTTTAGAGAAACATGTCGCCAGCGCAGAATCGCCGTGATGATTGCCGTTTTGACGAAGACCAGCCCAAGCGCTAACACGACTATACGCAGCGGATTTGCCCATAAAAGTGCGAGATTGAGCGTCATGCCAATCGCGATAAAGAACAGCCCAAGAAGCATGCCTTTAAAAGGCTCGATATCGGATTCGAGCTGATGCCGGTAGTCGGAATTGGCGAGCATAATGCCGGCGAGGAAAGCACCTAGGCCCATCGAGAGCCCCACCGAGCTCATCAACACCGCTACGCCGATGACGATAAGCAGGCTCGCCGCTGTCATCACCTCACGGTTATTCGACCGAGCCACGGCAGCTAATACCCCGCTTAGGCCGAATCGACCAAAGGCGACAACACCAACAAGCGCTAAAAGGGTGACATACCACGCAGGGGTCGTCGCACCGGTCGCGCCGGGCGCAAGTACGCTGACGGCGATAAGGATCGGGATAACCGCAAGGTCTTGCAGTAGCAGAATCGAGAAGCCTTTACGACCGAGGGGCGATGCTAAAATCCGCTCCTCACTCATCAGCTGAATCGCCAATGCAGTGGACGAAAGCGCGAGGGTTAAGCCTAAAACCAAGGCAAGAGGCAGAGCGAGCAGCATGGCTAAACCGAAACCGATAACAAGCCCGGTGAGCAGTACCTGCGACCCGCCAAGTACCAAGATGTGATTACGCATACTCCACAATTTCTCAGGAGCTAGCTCGAGTCCGATAACAAATAACAGCAGAATAACGCCGTATTCGGCAAAGTGAAGCACCGACTCGGGGTCTTCGATAATGCCTAGTGCATGCGGCCCAAGTACAACGCCTGCAAACAAATAGCCGAGTATCGAGCCTAGTCCGAGGCGCTTGAACAGGGGCACAGCAATCACCGCTGCAAGCAGATAATACAGGGCGTTAATCAGTAGGCTGTCGGTGTGCATCTAAGCTTCCCCGGGCTTTTTGGCCTGTAGTAGACATCTTTAGAAGTGCTGCAAGCGTAGTGTAACTCAGCAAAAGCACGTGACCGGCAGCTTTTGGGTGTTTTACCAATCGGCGATGCCACTTTCTGCAGTATCGGCTGAATGAAAAACGGTATCAGAATTATTTGTTACCAAAATGCTCACATTTTGCAAAAAATGCAGTAGACTCAAGTCAGTGTGTGTTTTCGGCTAGCGGAAGACAACCGCTTTTTATGCCTTAACCAGACAATTTTTCCACTGGGGGAATGACATTATGAACAAAACTTCTTCATTTGTACTCGCTGCGGCAATTACAGCAGCAAGCGGCACAGCCGCCGCTGGCGAGCGCGTCGGCGACTTCGCACTAATTGATCATAACGGCGCCTTTCAAAGCATGGCATGGCATGACGACGCTGCCGCCATCGCGATCTTACCGCAAGCGGTAGGCGCAACAGACACCGCCTCGCTCGCAGCTATGCAGGCGCTGCAGGCAACATACCAGGAGCAAGGAATAGAGTTCTTCTTGCTCAATCCTGGCCTTCAAACTGACCGAGCCGCAGTCGCTGCGGATATCGGGTCTGTAGACATGCCGGTGCTTATGGATGACGCACAGTTAGTGTCAGAAATGCTTGGCCTCACCCGCCTTGATGAAGCCGTACTCTACAATCCGAGTACGTTCGAGCTTCTCTACCGAGGCCCCGCCGCGGGTATCGAGAGCGCGATAGAACAGACCCTTGCCGGTGAAAAATTTGACTTAATTAGCAGCGCCACAATGGGCAAGGCTATTGATTACCGCAATGCGTCCGCTCACGCCGACCTGTCCTATGCTAATGACATCGCACCGATCATTGCCGAAAACTGCGCCGAATGTCACCGCGAGGGCGGAATCGCGCCTTTCGCAATGGACAATAGTCTGGCAGTGCAGGGTTGGTCGCCGATGATCCGCGAAGTGGTAATGACTAAACGCATGCCACCGGGCCAGATTGATAACAAAGTGGGTCACAAGATTAAGAACGAAATGAATCTCAGTGACGACGAGATGCAAATGCTCGTTCATTGGATTAACAACGGCTCGGTCGTCGAAGGCGACAGCGATCCTCTCACGGCGCTCACCTGGCCCAATACGAAGTGGACACTCGGCGAACCCGACCTCATTGTTAAAGTGCCAGCCCAAACTATCCCGCCAACGGGCACAGTCGATTACATGGACATTCCTATCGATCTCGGCCTGACCCAAGACCGCTGGGTTCGCGGTAGCGAAGTAGTGCCGGGCGCACCAAGTGTGCTGCACCACATCATCACGACCGTTGTGCCCCCAGAGGGCGCGCCTGATTTCCAGCAGATCTTGATGGATATTCTAGCCAAACTACCGCCCGAGAAGTCATTAGCTATTCGCACGAAGCTCTTTGCCTCAATTGCCTCTGGCGAGCGCCCCGACATCGACGCGATATTCCGTGAGGCGCCTGAGATAGACGTTAGCGCCTTCATCGGTGGCGGTAGCAGCCCAGACAGTGCAAGCGTCGCAGGCTTCGCGCCAGGCAATGCGGTTAACCTAAACCCAGAGGGCGTTGGCGGTCTACTGAGGGCCGGATCTACACTCAACCTGCAAATGCACTACACAACTTCTGGCAAAGAGACGACAGATGAAACCGAAATCGGCATCTACTTCTACCCAGAAGGTTATGTTCCCGACGAGCGTATGGGCGGCGGCGTAGGCAATGCCTTTTCCATTAACATCCCTGCGCAAGCTAAAGACCATGAGATGCAGCTCGTTACCTATGTGCCAGAAGAAGCTGAAATTTTCAGCTTGATGCCACATATGCATTTCCGCGGCAAGCGCATGAGCTTCACTGCTCAATACCCTGATGGCGGTGAAGAGCTCCTCTTATCGGTGCCTGCTTATTCGTTTAACTGGCAGTTGAAGCACGAGCTAGCTGAACCACTCAGAGTGCCAGCTGGCACAAAGATCGTCGCTACAGGTGCGTTCGATAACTCTGCACAGAACCCCTACAATCCCGACCCAGCAACGGAAGTGACTTGGGGTGAGCAGAGCTGGGAAGAAATGTTTATGGGCTTCTATACGTGGAAAAACGTAGAACAAGGCGGCTCTGAGTAGAGAAGACCAATGTGGTGCCTCAAGGCGTTGCCAGTACTCTCTGACAGCGCCATCTAGCTACAGCACATAAAAAAAATGGCGGGGCCTTTTTACAAGAGCCCGCCATTTTTTTTGCAGAAGCGCTCTGCAGACAAGGTTTAGCGAGCGGTCATTACATTTGCGATGGAGTCCAATCGCAATCCTCGCATTCAGATGACATTCCGTTTTCCGCGAGCACCGCGACAATAAAATCACGCCATGTCTCGTTAGGCTGCCACACCGTATTCATATCAGCCTTCGCCTCTGCGATGTCTACTCCTTCGTAAATCACGCGATAGAGAAAACTAAACGCCGTAGCACGGGCATTAACCTGGCAGTGTAGCAGTGTTTTTTTATCGGTATCGCGGCGCAGCGAGTCGGCAAAGGCATAAAAATCCGATGGCAGTGGATTATCCCACGTCACAGGAATATGCATATACTCCATACCTAATCCTTTCACGACCTGATCTGCATCGGGCAAAGCGTTCGGGTTGTTAGTGAACGCGATATAAACAATGCGCTCAAACCCATTTTCTGCAATCGCCGAAAACTGGTCTTTGGTTGGTTGTCCCGAGCTTGCAAAAGTTGCACTGTACTGACGAAAATTAGTGATGTCGGCGAGCGTCGGATCGGTTGGCTCGACAGCGAACGCGTTAGCGCTCAGCGCGCCAAGAAGCGACGCTGCAGCTATTGCAGAGCTAAGCGTTGGATGCAGCTTGGGAAACAGACGTGTCATGATTGGAACCTCATAAAGTAATAGTGGGGATTAATATTGCAGATTCTGGGGAAGACCTGGTTGCTAGCAAGGTTACCCATGCAGTGAGTTCAAAATGTCCAGCGCTCTGGCGGCGTCCGCGGTTTGTACAAACACATGATCGTGAAAAGCTGCTGCGATAACATTCGCGCTTATTCCAGACTCGCCCAAACGGGTCGCAACCACCGCGGTTAATCCTACCGCATGCAAGCTTGAGTGCACATCGAGAGTAATGCCTGTAAAGCTGCCATCGAAACTCAGTTCAAGCTCCATCGCCCGCTCAATCGGGAGAAGCAGACTAAGCCCCTCGCTCTCTCTAAAAGTTGAGAGCGCTTCATCGGCAAGCCGCGGCGTAGCATCAAGCTGCGCAGGCGTAGGCGTGCAAAACGCCCATTCGCCAGAGAGCAAACGCGGAGCAAGTGAGTTTAGCAATTGCTGTAAATCGGTAATCCCATTCATCACGTCAACCTACTCTCGTTTCGCGCGCAGGCGCCAAGCCATGGGTATATCACTTTCCAAGCTGCCATCTGCATTAATGATGCGACCACGCATTTCGCCTTCGCGCTCAAATCCTAGACTCTCATAAAACGCGAGCGCGCGTTCGTTGGATTCACGCGCGATAAGCTCCACTCGGCTAATATGCGCGCGCTCCGAGGCAACAATCGAGAGGAACTGCTCAAAAAGCGCGCGCCCTATTCCATCCCCCTGAAAACGAGGATGCACAGCAATGGTAAGGTCTGTGAGTACATGCGAGAAGCAAAAAATCTCTGGCGAATAGGCGTGAATTTCAGCGACAACATCGTCATTGTTGTCGACGGCGACGAAGCCAAGACCGCGCGAGACCGTCGCCTTCAAAAAATTCTCAACATAGTGGCTTGTTATCTCGAAAGGCAGACGTGCCAGCCCGCCCGGTTTCTCTGCCACGTCTCGGTAGAGGGATAGCACCTTCGCTGTGTCCTCGATCTGCGAGAGGCGTATGTTGTAGCGGCTAAACGTCGGCATAAAACCTCTCCATCACCTGCCTAATCTCGTCGCCTTCGACGAGCCTCAATCCTTGTGCGGCAAAGTCGTTTAACTCATCCTGAGTAGGAAAAGTAAAATAGTTGCCTGCGTTCTCGAGTGCTGCTTGCTCAATGCCTTCGGGCCGTTCCCCCTCACCTAAAGCATTGACCGTTTCAGCCAACAACTGACACCCCCCTTCATAAAGACCCAACACATGCCACAGGTAGGACTTTTGCCGATCGACCGCAAACGAGGACATGGCGAGAATACGACCCGTATCAATACCACTGTCGTCGATTGTGTGTAGCGTCATATTAAGCTCGGCATCACCGTTGAGCATTGCTCTAAAAGACGCCATGACGCCTTTATAGTCTGGGAGGCGGCCAGAGTGAAGATTTATCACGCCGAGAGTTGGAACGCCGATTGCCTCTTCGCGCAGAATCACGCCGTACCGAATCGACAGCACGAGATCTGGCGTCGTTGCCACGAACCTGGGCAGGCCGGCTGCATTGATGTCGTTTAACTCCTCGATGGGCGCAGCAAGAAACGTCTCCAACCCTTTAAACGTCAGCAGGCTGCGAACAGTGCCGCCTATCCTATCGCAGAGCGGAAAAACGATATCATTCACAAGCGTCTGTTCATAAAACGTGAGCGTGTCTAGCGACTCTGGGCGACGCCGCTCGCTATTGGTTTTACCAGCTGAGTTGCCGGCTGACTTGCCGACTTGAGACGACAGAAAGACGGTCACCCGATGCGCCGACAGCGCGGGCAACAGGTGATTAAGGGCAACGCAGCTCGCCAAGTCACGGTTACTCAGAAGCGTAATGTTCATATCAAGCGCGAGCCGTTTGGCACCTCAGTTGTTGGCATCGTTAACACCACGGCGCCGTTGGCATCGTGAAAGCCAGTTACTAGACACTCCGACATAAACGGCCCAATCTGCTTGGGTGGGAAATTGACTACGGCAAGCACTTGGCGCCCCAGTAAAGAATCACGATCGTAGAGTTCGGTGATCTGTGCGCTAGATTTTTTTATGCCAATGGCATCACCAAAATCGACCTGCAGTTTATAGGCTGGCCTGCGCGCCTCCGGAAATTCTTCGACCGAAATTATAGTGCCAACGCGAAGATCCACGCGCATGAAATCGTCCCACTCGATAGTATTAGAGCCACCCGGGGCTGGCGCCGTCTCTGATTTATCTACGTTCGATTCGCTCAATGCCTATCTCCTTCAATTACTGTGCAGGCGCAGCTTAGTCTAAATACCGCCATGTCGAAATCTTCGCCGCTTGGCCCCGATACACCCCATGCTCATCACCGACAGTCCAGACAACTGCATTGTTTATTTCGAACTTGCGTCCGCTTGCACTGACACGGACACCGCTATAGTTCTCGATGTATCCATTTCTGGCCACCTCGTCGAGTAATCGAATGCGATCCGCATCTCTGGTTTGACCGGAAGACTTCCGTGAGGGCAGTTGGGTGAAGTCCTCGAGGCGTCGCTCGAACAGCGTGAGCGCGAGGTTATTACCGAAATTGAAAAGCGGGTCGGGCTCAGTGCCATGAGAAACAAGCGCAAAATCGGCGTTGCAGACCTCTTCAATGCTTGGCTCATCAACGCCGTCGATAAGCGGTCGCCCAAGAAGGCGATGGTAGCTCTGCATTAACAGCCTAACGTGCTGCTGAACATTCATCAAACTCTGTCCTTTTGGCGAGCGCTAGTCACGATTCACTTAAACCCCAACCGCCGAGCTATTCGCCTGACGATGGCGCGACCACCGGTGTCTGGCAATTCGAAATCTGATGTTGCGGGGATCCAGAATGGCTTCCTAAAACTCGGCTTATTAGCTCGGCTATTCATTGGCGTATAGTACGCGCAGTCTTCAAAATAATAATGAGTCACTTGCGAATGACGACTGCGCGCCAAATCAGTTTGGGCTGCGCCTCCATGAAGTAGATTCGCATGCCAAATGAGTGCCTGGCCCTGCTGCAATGTTCCAAACTCTGGCCTCAATGCCTCAGCCTCTAATAAGTCTTGAATACAAGCCTCGTAGTGGCGATAGTTTTCGTAGCCAGATTCTAAGCCGAAGTCTTGCATCGAATATTCGCGCAGCTTATGGCTGCCGGGATAATATTGAAGTGGGCCGTTACTCGCGTCGATATCTTCGAGCGCTACCCAGACTCCTGCCATGAATCCCTTTGGTATCGAATTAAAATGAATCGTATCAGAGTGCGTCAACTGGCGTGTGCCTATGGGAAAGTTTAGTGTCTGAAAAGGCAAGGCGGCGCGACCGTAAAGCTGCTCTAATGCAGCCAGCGCAATGGGAGAAACAGCTAATTGACGAACCTCGTCGACCGTTTTCCAGGCATCTTGCAATCGCGCAGGCGCGGTAGGGTTTTGGAGCCTCTCGGCAGGGTATAAAGGCTCTACTCCGGTAAGCAATCTATCAATAAAGCCAGCATCGAAATCAAGGTCGAGTATCAGATAGCCGTTCTGATCGAAACGAGCAATTTGCTCTTTTGTCAGTGGCGGTGACGACTTACTATAAGGTACCGACAAACCTTTATTGCGAGTCGCTTTCATGCTTTAGCAGTCTCCATACTCAAACCCTACATTAGGGTTAGCCACACAATTGGGCAAGGCTTAGCGAGTAAAATATAACACAATGCCGATTAGCCGCCCTAGCCCAATAGCCTTATCGAGCCCATACAGACACAAGGACTAAGACCAATATGAGAATGCTCTGTTTCATGACCCTCGGGCTATTCTTCGCTCTTATTGCCTCGCCGTTAATGGCCACGCCGGCACAAAAAGACGCGGCATCATCCCAATCTTCATTAGCAACAGGACAGAGGCTTTTCCTCGACAACTGCGCCGAATGCCATCAGCGGAACGGCCGCGGCATCGAAGGCATTTACCCCTCGCTCGCAAGCAGCGAAGTGGTGCGCGGCAGCGGTGTAGATGTTGCGCTGCAGCTCATTATCGGCCGCGGTGAGATGCCCTCGTTTGCCAGCGCCATGGGTGCCGAAGAGATGGCAGATCTGATTAACTATGTGCGCAATGCGTGGGGAAATGAAGGCGACGCGATCGATGCGGCGACAATTGAGCGCCTGATAAAGTAACTGAGGCGAGTCTATGAAAACGAAGTAAAAGCAATAGGCATAAAAAAACGCCGGTTGAAAAAGACCGACGTTCAACTACAAGGAGAGACTTAAAGTTACCACAGTGGCAGAAAGAGGAAAGGCTGATTATCCTATATTCGTGACAAACAACGCCTATCAGCCGCTTTACGATCGCGAGAACGAAAGGGCTTTGAGAAAAACACTGCACTCACCTATTTGTTAACGGTATCTCGGGCTATTGACCCACAGCATGCACACACCCTAAACTCATTTTACTGAATAGCTCTCACCTTTCGGGTTGGAGCGCAATCAATGTGGCTTCAATCCATGCGTCAGTCCTTTAATCCAGATACTACCGACGCCAACGAACTATCCAGTAGCGTTCAAGGAGAAATTGATCCTCAGTTTCAACCTTACCTGCGAGAGCCCCCTCGGATTAGTTACACGCAGCCTGAGGATCCTTGGTTTCGTCGCCGCCTCGTCTCTTCTCTAGAAGCGATGCTAGGTCGCAACAAAATCGAAAAAACCTACTATCGCCTTAAAGAATCGCCGTTTAGCATAAGCCAGTTTTTCGGTTCGGCTTTGCGCGAAGCAGGTATTCGAGTCGAGCTCGATCAGAGCAAGCTTGCTGCAATCCCGCGCAAGGGCCCACTTCTATTTGTTGCCAATCATCCTTTCGGCGTAGTCGATGGCATGGTGCTTTGCGATATCGCAGCGCAGGTCCGTGGCGATCTGCGAATTATGCTGCACTCACTGCTCTGTCAGGACAAACAGCTAGCACCCTATTTTTTACCTATAGATTTTACGCAAGACAAGCGCGCGACCAAGACCAATATTCGCTCTAAACAGCTCGCGCTAGAATACCTTTCGCAGGACATTCCGGTGTTAATTTTTCCCTCTGGTACTGTTTCTACGGCCAACAAGTTCGGCTTTGGCGAGATTGAAGATGCGCCCTGGACGACCTTCGCAGCCAAGATTATCCGCGAGGCAGAGGCCACTGTCGTGCCCATCCATTTCCATGGTCGCAACAGCCGACTTTTTCATGTCGCTTCGCATATTGCAGAACCGTTACGAATGGCGCTGCTGGTCAGTGAGGCATTAAAAAAGTTTGGTAAGACTGTAGAGGTCGATATCGGGGATCCGATACCGTTCGAAGAGCTAAGCACACATGATTCTCGAAAAGCTTTAACAGATTTCTTATATGGCACTGTGCGCGACCTGGGTCGCGACAGTCAACTTAGGAAAGCACGCTAGCGCAGATAGGATGCACCGTTCACATCGATGACTGTGCCAGTTGAGAATTCCGCACCTTCTGAAGCTAAGAAAAGCACAGCATGAGCCACTTCTTTAGGTTCTGCCACGCGATTAAATCCGCTTTGCGCTTTAATCTCTGCTCCCTCCGCACTCGCTAAACGATCGGCAGTAAGTTCGGTATTAACAAAACCTGGCGCGACCGCACCGACGAATATTTTGTGGGGCGCTAGTGCCACAGCGAGCGACTGGCTTAACGAGGTCAGCCCAGCCTTGCTCGCCCCGTAGGCTGGCTTAATGGGTTCGCCGCGATAAGCACCACGCGAAGTAATATTGACTATGCGCCCGCCGCCGCCCGCGAGCATGTGCTGAACCGCGCAGAAACACACATTGGCAGGCGCGGTTAGGTTTGCCGCTAACGTCTTCTGCCAAGCGTCTTGCCATTGTTGATAAGTCGTCGAGTCGATAGGGTGATAGTCACCGATGCCCGCATTATTTACTACGATGTCGAGACCACCTAATTCCTTCGCAGCGGCATCGACTACTAGACGCACCTGTTCGGGATCCGCAATATCAGCGCGGTGGATGCTGTGGCCCGCACCGGGCAGCTGCGCGAGCGCTGCGGCCGCTGCCGAATCGTTTGCCCGATACACTATGGCGACATTAGCACCAGCTGCAGCAAAGGCAGTTGATATGGCTAAACCAATACCTCGTGAGCCGCCTGTAACGAGCACTTTCTTTGCTGTAAAATCCACTGCCTATCTCCTTACGCGCGCGCCAATTCTAATGCGCTAATTATCTGCGAAGCGCGCGCCCAAAGTAAGAGGCGATTTAGCCGATACCATCCATTCCTGCCAATCGGCCAATCAGTTCTTCGACACGCGAACTGTAGCCCCACTCGTTGTCATACCAGCTCACCACCTTAACAAGGTTGCCACCCATCACCTGCGTCAGCTCACTGTCGAAAATACTCGAATGCGAATTGCCAATAATGTCACTGCTGACTATCGGCGCCGTGGAATAGCTGAGAATCCCGCGCATTGGACCCTCGGCCGCTGCGCGCATTGCCGCATTAATTTCATCGACAGTCACGTCTTTGTCGAGTTCGGCAACCAAGTCTACGACGCTGCCATCCGCGACTGGCACTCGCATCGCGAGGCCATCGAGTTTTCCTGCTAGGGCAGGTATAACCAGCCCGATCGCTTTTGCAGCACCTGTCGATGTTGGGACAATATTAGTGGCGGCGTTGCGCGAGCGCCTAGGATCACCACTATTAGGCGAGTCGATAAGCCGCTGACCCGAGGTGTATGCATGGACTGTAGTCAGCAGCCCTCGGCGCAGGCCAAAAGAATCGTTTAAAACTTTGGCAAGAGGCGCCGCGCAATTAGTCGTGCAACTTGCATTGCTGATGATGCGGCTGTCTTTTGTCACTACGCCGTCATTGACACCGGTAACAAGAGTCGCTGGAAGCGAATCTTTAGAAGGCACAGTCAGTAGCACCCTGCCCGCACCCGCAATAAGATGTTTTTCGAGATCTGCGATATGGCGAAACACACCGGAGCTCTCGATGACATAGTCTACGCCGAGTTCGCGCCACGGCAATTTGGCAGGGTCGCGTTCGCTTAACACGCTAAACGGATCGCCGTTAATTTCCATACGGTCGCCGGTGACACTAACCTCGCCAGGAAAGATGCCATGCGTGCTGTCATATTTAAACGCGTAGGCTAATTGTTCGGGGCTCGCTAAATCGTTCACAGCGACGACATCGTAGTGGCCGCGTAGCTTCGCGATACGCATAATAGTGCGGCCAATTCGGCCGAAGCCATTGATCGCCACGCGGGGGAGTCGAGCGGTGGTGTTTGCTTCACTCATCTTGTTTCCTCGTTCATTGAAAGTGGGGGCAAGAAAGCATCTGTCCCTACTAACAATGACCGTTACTTAAGAGAATAGCTTGCACTTAAATCACGATTCGGTGATAAAAATTAAACCCATTAGGCGGTGGCCGATTCGCTTAGTTCCCACAGCTGGTTTGCCAGCGCAGGATCAACCGCCCACTGCGCAACACCAAAGTAACGAGGCGACGCCTCGTCAGCTAAGTCAGC
>Ga0209659_1000051_pt1 | contig 66642 bp, 68 predicted proteins | sample SaaInlLV_10m_DNA_FD_184658 | JGI IMG/M metagenome (GOLD analysis project Ga0209659, IMG submission 184658) | Marine microbial communities from expanding oxygen minimum zones in the Saanich Inlet - SI072_LV_10m_DNA (SPAdes) (version 2) | ecosystem: Environmental > Aquatic > Marine > Intertidal... | reverse complement strand
ATTTATTATTTGGAGAGTTTATGATATTAGTATAGCTGAGCTGTTTATTTGGGCAGGTATTATAGTAGCTACTATACTTGTTTGGCTTGAGTCCTTAAAACCTAAAAAATAGGCATATTCTCCTCCTTTAATTCAGCTATTTCTAAACCACGTAAATAGGTTAATTAATTACTATTTTTTTTGTTATTGATACTCCATTAACTTCTAATAGGGCAATGTAAATGCCAGATTGCAAACTTGAAACCAAAATCCTTTGAGTTGGATTATTAATCTCTAGTTTTTTGATTAATGTTTCTTGACCCAAGAGGTTAAATAATTTAAGACTAGATACTTCGCTATTATTTAAACCATTAATAACTATATATTCAGATGAAAGGCTTTTTGAAATAGTAATTTTATTTTCGTGAGGATTATTCCCGATGCCTAGTTCAGTGGTAGAAGATGTAACTAAATTAATTAGTATGGTGTTATCGGGCGTATATGTGAAAAAAGGCTGGCAATTATTATCATTTAATGTGCGAGTACTTGGATTTGGACTTTGATTAAAACTGTCTAAAATGAAATCTGAAAAGTTACCTCCTGTAGATAAGCGAAACCCGCTTTCCCCGGGGCTTCCTGGAACAATAATTGGGGCCCCAGACGGAAAAATCAATTCAACGACATATTCTAAGTTAGAATCTGCTTCATAACCATCTTCCAGGAAATTCCCAAATGAATCAAATTCAATTGGGGCAGTGACTATACCTTTATGATCACTAGGGGTAATAGCAACTGGTGCAGTGCTAGCAACAAACTCAAACTCAAGGTTGTTCCCAAATTGCCCCCCAACCCCTCCTTCGTTGTTAATATATATATTAGCCTGAATATCTTGATTTGGCAAACTTAAATCTTCATTACCATTTTCATCAGTATACCATACTCCAAATTGAATATGTGTCAAATCCAACGTCCCTGAAAACCCAAAGTCAAATGGGATAAATTGCCTGTAATATATTTGTTCAAAAGTATTTGATGGAAATTCTACTGAATTAATTTCAGATTCAGTTGCAATTCCATATCCACACTGATTAAAGCTTCCAGAGCTACCTAGCCAATTAGTTGAAATCTGATCTCCTTCATTTACCTCAAACACAAATTCTTTTACCCATCTGTTTTGAAAATCTAACCCTAAACCTTCAAGGACCACTTCATTATTAACTAAAACATTTAAGCTTTTTCCAAACCACCCATCTCCAAAAACATCAGATATTCTAATCACATAATTACCACTAGTTTGAGCCGTAAATACTGTTGTAGGACAGGAGTGATTAGCGTTGTCCCAAATTCCTTCACAAAAATAATCCCATTCAATGTCATAGTATGAATAAGATTGGCATAATGCTGATGCTTGCTCTGTAATTTCTTGTGATGAATTATGAGTCATTATTGTTTGTGCTGTAGAAACAGAAGCATAGAATATAAAGCAAAATAGTAGGGTAATTTTCTCCATTTTTATATAAGTTTTAAAACACAACTAATATAAGTAAAAAATATAGTTTAAAAGTAGTGAAGGGTAAAAGAAATTAATTAAAAGTTTAGATATTTTATACAACAAATGAGCAACGAAAAATATTTTTTATTGCAAAAAACCCTAAACCATAGGCATATCTTCTTCTTTTAATTCAGCTATTCCCATAAGGGGAGTAGATTAATAATGTTTAGATAATTGTTATATTTGAGTATGAAAAAACTACTTGTTATTTTAACTCTAATGCATATTTTGAGTTGTAATTCAGAGGATAATAATTCTACTATTGAAAATAATTGTGATTTTACTTCTGAAATTATTTTTGAAGAGGGTTTTAATACAATAAGCACTTCAAATTATGGAATAATTGACGTTGTATTAAATGGTGATTGCTTGGAAATAACGTTTAGTTCAAGTGGGTGTGGTACAGATTTATGGGAAGAAGGTTTATATAGTTTAGATGTTTTTTACAACGTTTTCCCATTACAACGAGATGTTAAAATGGAATTAATAAATAACGAGGAGTGTCTTGCGGTATTTCAAAAAATGGTTTCTTTTGACTTAACACCATTTCAAATTGATGGGCAAAGTGACTTACCATTAAATATTAATGGATGGAATGAACAAATTACTTATGGATATTAAAAAACTACTTTACCTTTTTTTAGCAATAAGTGTTGCGTGCTCATCGGATGCGTTTAGTCAAACCCTTTACGGTTTGAAAAAAACAGAAAATGGGTCCGCAACGACCCCTTTTGATGTTGTCAATATAGATCCAATGACAGGATCGACCGAAATTGTGCTGAGCACAAACTCTTTAATAGGTGTGGCGGTAGGAGCCTCTACTTATGATCAACTGAATAGTAGATACATCTGTTGGGGCTTTGATACTCAAAACAATCAGAATCTCTATGTAATGGACTTGGACAACCTCCAAACGGAAACCAACCTTTTCAGTTCTGCTCCAGCTATCGAGATGGAGTATGATTTACAAACCCAAAAAGCATATGGTCTTTGGTGGGATGGAACTGCTGAACATTTTGGTAAAATTGATTTATCAACTGGACTGGTTTCTTCCATATCGATTTTACCAGGTGTTGAGGCAGTTGCAATCGGCAACTCTACATTTAATTCAAATACAGGAAACTATATTTTTATTGGCCAAGAGGCAAACCAATTCAAACTCTACAATATTGACGCTTCAACTGGAGCAATTATTAATTCTCCGACTATTTGGCAAAATGGCGACCGGTATTCTGCTTTAGAATTTAACAACCAAAATGGGGGTAAACTCTACGGATTATTTCAAGATGTTGATTACGACAATTACAGCCAGACTTATCAAACTTATTATACAGATTTACGTTTGGCAGAAATTGATTTAACCACAGGGGACGCAACGATAATAGACCCTCAAAGTACAGTTATTGGGGGCTATATTCCGGGATATGCCGTTGGAGCCTTATGTTTTGATCAACAGAGTCAAACCTACATTGTTAGGGTGCAAAACGAGACTGGTGGTTACTTAAAGTTGGTGGATGTTTATAATTCAAATATTATTGCATCAACCGCAATTAGTGATGACAACTATTTTTACGAGCTACAGCTAGATAATTATCCCTTTGCCATTGATGCGTATAATTTATTAGATTCAAATGAAAATGTACAAAATAATTTAGATTATTTAACGATTTATCCAAATCCTTCTACTGACTTTGTTTATATAAATGGTACAGATAAAGAATTAGTTGCAATTGTTATAGACCTATTAGGAAAACAAGTCTTAAGAGAATCCATAAATGAAAAACTTGACATTAGCCAATTAGAAAAAGGAGTATACATATTGCAACTTTCTGATGGGGATAAACTAACTACGCAAAGAATTATAAAAAACTAAACCATAGGCATATCTTCTTCTTCCAATTCAGCTATTTCTAAACCTCTTAAGTAGGTTAGACTTACGTTTCTTATATTTGAGTATGAAAAAACTACTCTTACTCTCCGCTTTATTAATCTTCGCTTGTTCAAGTGATGATCCTACTTCTGATGATTCTAATCAACTTTTTTTAGAGAAATATGACAGCGTTGTATGGCTAGGTGGGGAAATCGATTACACAGACAAAAAGGCTTTTATTAACAGTTCTAAAACCCTCACATATTACTCTATTGAAGAAGAAGCTTGTTTTTCATTCGAATTAGAAGGAACTACTGAAACTCCCGGCTTTGATTATGAAAGGGTAATAGGGCAAATTGAGGAAGAAACTGAAAATAGCATAACAATCTTTTTTCAATTCGTTAGTGCTACAGAACCATTTAATCAATTGATAACATATACAGTAACTTACGATGGGAGTACATATACACTAACAGAAAATATAGATGGAAATAGTGGCGGTGCTACATATTTCGATACTGATGATGAAGTTTGTTTCTAAACCACTTAAATAGGTTAAACGAACATCTCTTATATTTGAGTAAACTAACTTATTATGAAAAGACTTATTCTTCTTTCCGCTTTATTAATCTTCGCTTGTTCAAGTGATGATTCTCCTTCTGATGATTCTAATGACGGGGATGTTATTCTATGTACCAAAAGAACACGACAATATGAAAGAAATGGTGAGCAGATAACTAGAACATACGAATATGAGTATGCTGGTACTCAATTATTAAGATGGGTACGGTTTCTTTTTTGATAACCATTTTATTAAAAAAATTATCAATATTGCTTTATTTATGGTGGATTACACTTGAAAACAAAAGAACCTAAAAAATTTGTTTAGTATATTTATAAAAACTAAAACCCATGAAAAAAACTCTAATTGCGATCCTAGTAATTGTAAATGGATTAGCAGCCCAAGAATCAATACAACAAGACATCATAAAAATTGAAGAAAAACTCATTGAGTGGCGTCGTGATTTTCATAAAAATCCTGAACTATCAAATCGAGAATATAAAACAGCTAAAAAAATTGCTAAGCACTTAAAAGAGATTGGCCTAAAAGTAGAAACTAATATTGCCAAAACTGGTGTTGTTGCAATTTTAGAGGGTAATCAGCCAGGAAAGGTAATTGCAATTAGAGCAGACATAGACGGTCTTCCTGTTACTGAACGTAACGACTTGGATTTTAAATCTGAAGTAAAAACAACCTTTTTAAACACAGAAACAGGCGTTATGCATGCCTGTGGTCATGACACTCACATCGCTATTTTAATGGCCACAGCAGAAGTGTTATCAAAACACAAAGACAAAATAAAAGGGCGCATTAAATTTATCTTTCAGCCGGCGGAAGAAGGCCCACCTCCAGGTGAAGAAGGTGGTGCAAAACTCATGATCAAAGAAGGTGTTCTAGAAAACCCAAAAGTAGAGGCTATATTTGGACTACACATCAACTCACAAACTCCCGTAGGAACTATTAAATATAAAACAGGAGGGATTATGGCGTCTGTAGAGCGTTTTGTTATTAATGTAAAAGGAAAGCAAACCCATGGCTCCCAACCCTGGTCTGGAGTAGATCCAATTTTAATTTCTGCAAAGATTATTGACGGGCTTCAAACCATTATTAGTCGAGAAGCTGAACTTACCAACGAGGCGGCTGTAATTACCGTTGGTAAAATCACTTCTGGGACACGATTTAATATCATTCCTGAATCTTCTGAAATGATTGGAACCGTTAGAACATTAGATCCTAGAATGCGAAAAATGATTGAAAAACGAATGAAAGAAATGGTTGAAGGGATTGCTGAAGCCTACGGAGGTGAAGCTTCAATTATATTTCAAAATAATACCTCTATAACTTACAATGATGAAGCTCTAACATCACAAATACTACCTTCACTACAAACGGCCGCTGGAAAAAGCAATGTTGTTATAATGAAAGCAACTACAGGCGGTGAGGATTTTTCTTATTTTCAGGAAAAGGTTCCTGGTGTGTATTTCTTCCTTGGAGGTATGTCACCTGGGAATAAAGAATCTTTTCCCCACCATACCCCTGACTTTATCATTGATGAAAGCGGGCTACTATTAGGAGTTAAGGCGTTTACACAAATAGCTTTGGATTACCTAAACTAACCAAATTTCTTAACAAAATATTTATTTAAAAAAGCCTTTTCATATTGAAAAGGCTTTTTTAATAGTACTATTAGCTACGAATTAGTTGACTATCAACTTTTTTGTAGATGTATTTATTCCTTGCGTCATTCTTACAAAATACATTCCGGGATTTAAAACAGAAATATTAAGTTGTGACTGAACACTTTCAGATCGTAATACTTCCTTTCCTAATATATCGTAAATAGATACTTGTAAAACAGCATCTGATAAAGAAGAGAAATTAACTACACTTTTTGCCGGATTAGGATACAATTTTACAGAGTTTATAGCATAATTATTAAGTCCTGCAGTTTGATTTCCAAATGAGATTTCATCAAAATAAGTAATATGATCTTGAAAACGTGAATCATCAAAATCGGGAATAATAACAAATCTATCAAAAGTGTTTCCAATTTCAGAACTAAAATCAAATGTTAGTAACTCCCAATTTCCATTACTAAGGGTGTTTGAAATTTTAATTTCCTTAAAAATAACTCCACCACTACCGTCAGGATTTGGCCCTTCGAATTTTAAGCCGACATCTGATAATTTAGATTTACGAACCATAATAGTAACTGTACTATTTGCTTCAGTAAAAGTAAAAGTCCCAATATTATCTGTAAAAGTTAGAGCCCAAGGATCTCCAGCTGTTGTAGAGATAAACTTAGCTACAGTTGATGAGGAATTAATACCACTGTTACTTGGATTAGAAACCATTTCAAGCACAGGATCTGAGTAATTATTGTCAGTAGTCCATACCCAATTAGCTCCGTAGCCTGTAGATTCAAAGTCGATATCCTCAAGATTATAATCTTCAAGAGTTTCATTTACATTGAATGAAATCTGATCAAAAAATATAGTTCTATCGTCAGATCTTTCAATAAAATCTGGAATAACAACCATTCTGTCATATGTGTTACCAACTGAAGTACCAAAGTTAAAAGTCAGTTCTTCCCAATCACCATTAGTTACAGAATTAGCCACTTCGACAATTGTAGAAAATGCTGGATTTGTAGAATCTTCAAATTTTAAAGCAACAACACTTGAAAATGTTTTTAAAACCATAATTTTAACAATACTATTACTTGAGCTAAAAGTAAAAGGGCCCATGTCATCTGTGTAAGTTAATGCATAAGATTGTCCATTAGCAGTCGCTGTGAATTTTGCTACAGTTTCGCTTGTGTTGGCTGATGTTGTGTTAGGGTTAGCCAAAAATTCTAAAGGAGGATTAGACCCATTCTGATCCATAACCCAATTCCAATCAGCTCCGAGACCTGAAGCTTCAAAGTCTACATTAGTCTGAGAAAAGGACAAAGAAAATATTAAAAATGTTAACAAAAAAGGAGTATTTTTCATGTCATAAAATTATTTGTTTGAATTATACAAATTTAATTGGTATCACTACTCTATCCAATTAAACATACACTACAAAAAACATACATTGATAATTAAAATCAATAATTGCTGTTATATTAATCATTTAATAGGGTTAAAATTGGTAAAATAATAAACGCAAACGATATCGATGTAATTCTAAAGCATTAAAATATAGTAATTGTAGTGCTCATGTATAGTTAATTAATTGGAATTTCAAGTACTCTTTATAAAACAAAAACTAAACCCTTGTAATAAGACTTAATTTTATAAATTTACCAATCAACTAAAAAATAAATCTATCATGAGTAAATCCTATTATGACCCTTCTGATTTAAGAAAATTTGGAAATATAGCAGACTGGAATGAAGAACTAGGTAAAAAGTTTTTTGACTATTACGGAAAAGTATTTGAAGAAGGAGCTTTAACTGCAAGAGAAAAATCTCTAATTGCCTTGGCCGTTTCTCATGTTGTGAAGTGTCCATACTGTATTGATGCCTACACACAGGATGGTTTAAAACGTGGAATAACTAAGGAAGAAATGATTGAAGCTGTACATGCTGGTGCGGCAATAGAAAGTGGTGCGACTCTAGTTCACGGAGTACAAATGATGAATAAATATAATAAATTATCAATGTAGCCAATGCTAATAAAATCCCTAAAAAAACGCGAAAATGAACTTGCTAATGCTAGAAAACAATTAAAAATTCTTTCAGAAGGTATTTTTGAAACTGGTGAGCTTCCAATGTTTAGCGCTCAGCTTGAGGCTGTAAACAAATCTGTATTGAAACCTAAAACATTAGAAATTCTACAAATTAATGTTGGATACATGTGCAACCAGGTTTGCGAACACTGTCATGTAGATGCGGGTCCCGATAGAAAGGAAATTATGACACGTGAAACAATGCAACAATGTTTGGATGTCATAAAAAAAACAGGAGCACATACCCTAGACCTCACAGGGGGAGCTCCGGAAATGAATCCTGACTTTAGATGGTTTGTTGTAGAGGCTACCAAAATTGGAGTGAAAGACTTTATTGTTCGTTCTAATTTGACTATTATCACAGCCAATAAAAAATACTATGATTTACCAGAGTTTTTTAAAAAACATAATATTCACGTAATCTCCTCAATGCCGCACTGGACTAAAGGAAAAACAGATAAACAAAGAGGCAATGGCGTATTTAACGCCTCCATAAAAGCACTAAAAATGCTAAACGATGTCGGCTATGGGATGCCTGGTTCTAAATTAAAACTAGACTTAGTTTATAATCCTTCCGGTGCTTTTTTACCAGGTGATCAAGCTGCTTTAGAGTCTGATTTTAAAAAAGGATTGTTGTCTGACTTTGATATTCAATTTCATCAGTTATTTTCGATTACAAACTTACCGATAAGCCGATTTTTAGACTATCTTATAGCCTCAGATAATTATAATGACTACATGTACAATCTTGTGGAAGCCTTTAATCCTGCAGCAGTAGAAAATGTGATGTGCACAAATACACTTTCTGTGAGTTGGGATGGATGGCTATATGATTGTGATTTTAATCAAATGTTAGAGCTAAAAGTAAAAAGCTCTGTGCAACACATCAGTCAATTTAACAAAGAAGCTTTATCCAATCGAACTATTTGCATCTCGCAACATTGCTACGGCTGTACTGCTGGCGCTGGAAGTAGTTGTCAAGGAACAGTTACATAAATAAATGAGAAAACTAATTATAATATGGATATCTATAATAAGTAGTAGTGTTTTCTCTCAAACTACTATTGAGAGTATCTTGAACAAATACAATGATAAATCGGTTCCTTATATCCATACAGAGAGCTTAAAAAATAGGGCGAGGGAGGCATTGATTTTAGATTCAAGAGAAAAAAAAGAATTTGAAGTAAGTCATTTAAGAAATGCACAATACATTGGATTTGAAGAATTTGATAACTTAGTTTTGGAAAAACTTTCATCAGATTTATCAGCAGATAAAAACAGGCTAATTGTTGTTTATTGCTCAATTGGAGTTCGCTCTGAAATCATAGGGAAAAAACTAATGAAACACGGTTTTACAAATGTATATAACTTATATGGAGGACTCTTTGAATGGGTTAATAAAGGAGGTAGCGTATTTCATAAAGGAATTCAAACACAGAAAGTACATGCGTATTCAAAAAAATGGAGCCGCTACCTAACTAAAGGTATTAAAATCTATGAATAACAATCTAATCATTGTTTTTGTTAGAACACCAGAACTTGGAAAAGTTAAAACGCGGCTTGCAAAAGCCATTGGAGACCAGGCTGCATTAACTATTTACAAACTTCTACTGAAACACACATCAACGGTACTGCATGAATTGAGCTTTGATAAGGTCGTTTATTACTCCGAAAAGATAGAGAATAATGACTTTTGGAAGGCTAGCCTCTTTGAAAAAAAGCTTCAGAAAGGAGCAGATTTAGGGGAGCGAATGCAGCAGGCTTTTGAAACGGCGTTTGATAGAGGATATAAAAAAGTATTAATTATTGGGAGTGATTTATTTGAACTTACCTCAACACTCATAATATCCGCCCTAGAAGCGCTTGAAACGTATGATATTTCCATAGGACCCTCCTTGGACGGCGGCTATTATTTACTAGGAATGAAAGAACTTCACCCAGCCGTATTTAAAAATAAAAAATGGGGGACAGATTCAGTGTTAGAAAATACTCTTCAGGACTTAAAACAACAAAACGTTAAACTTTTGGAAGCCTTAAACGACATTGATACATTTGAAGATTTACAACAACATCCCGAATTATTAAATAAGATCTAAGATTATGATGCATCTCATTGAAGAAACAACCGACTATCTAAAAGAAAAAGGATTTGATAACCCTGAAATAGGAATCATTCTAGGTACTGGTTTAGGCCAGCTTATTGACCATATCGAAATTATTAAAGAAGTAAGTTATAATCACATTCCTAATTTCCCTACAGCCACTGTTGAGTTCCATAAAGGCAAACTCGTATATGGAACATTAGAAGGAAAAAAAGTCATCGTCATGCAGGGACGTTTTCATATCTATGAAGGCTACTCACTACAAGATGTTACCTATCCCGTACGTATTATGAAACAATTAGGCATTTCAACTTTACTAGTTTCAAATGCTTCAGGGGCTTTAAACCTTAATTATAAAAAAGGGGATTTATTGCTGATTGATGACCACATTAACTTGCAAGGCGGATCTCCTTTAGCTTTTAAAGGGGTTGAACTTTTAGGGGAACGCTTTGTAGATATGAGTGCTCCTTACAATCAAAAATTAAATACCTTGTTTGAGAATATTGCAAAAAAACACCACATTAAACTCCACAAAGGGGTTTATGTCAGTGTGGTAGGTCCTCAATTAGAAACACGTGCAGAATATAAAATGCTAAAACAAATAGGTGCTGATGCCGTTGGGATGAGTACTGTACCAGAAATAATAGTTGCTAACCACCTTAAATTAAAAGTAGCAGCAGTGTCTGTTCTAACCGATGAATGTGACCCTGAAAACCTGAAGGTAGTCGACATCTCCGAAATTATAGATATCGCTTCAAAAGCAGAACCCAAAATGATTACATTATTTAAAGAACTAATAAAATCCTTATAAATGAGTTACCTTGATATAACCCATGACGTTTATAAACAAGCCGCACTTAGCCCGGACATTGGCCTTTGCTGTACCACCAATCCAATATGGGAACTCCCCGGTTTAAAAATTCCAAGAATCATGCAAGAAATGAATTATGGTTGCGGTAGCACTGTGCATGCGCGAGACCTAACTAATAATCCTAAAATCTTATATGTTGGCGTTGGAGGAGGAATGGAGTTATTGCAGTTCGCTTATTTTAGTCGTCAAAAAAATGGTGTCATTGGAGTCGATGTCGTAGATGAAATGCTGAGAGCATCGAAGAAAAACTTCTCAGAAGCGGAAAAGCTAAACCCTTGGTTTAACAAAGAGTTTATAAATCTAAAAAAAGGAGACGCCCTTAACTTACCTGTAGAAGATAACAGTATTGATGTGGCAGCACAAAATTGTCTATTTAATATTTTTAGAGTAGAAGAGCTAAAAAAAGCGATTTCAGAAATGTATCGTGTGCTTAAACCTCACGGTAGATTAGTAATGAGTGACCCTACATGTGAGCAACCGATAAATCAATCCTTAAGAAAAGATGATCGCCTTCGTGCCCTGTGCTTAAGTGGTAGTATTCCTATTGACGAATATGTGAAAATGCTAACTGACGCTGGATTTGGAACGATTGAAATTAGAGCTAGAAAGCCGTATAGAATTTTGGATCCGCTGCATTATAGCACTAAAGAACTAATCTATATTGAATCTATAGAAGTCGCTGCAATCAAAGACACTATGCCTTCGGATGGACCTTGTGTATTTACAGGAAAGACAGCTATTTTTTATGGCAAAGACGATTATTTTGATGACAAAGCAGGGCATGTATTATTAAAAAATCAACCTCTGGCTATTTGCGACAAAACAGCGGCTTCCTTAACCAATTTAAACCGAAATGATATTTACCTAAGCAGATCCACATTCCATTATGATGGTGGAGGCTGCTGTTAAACTCTAAAAATGATTCGTTTTTTTACACTAAGCTTAATAATAAACTTCTGGGCTGTGAATGCACAGCCTTTGGATTATAGCCTATGGACTGAGATTCTTCAAAAATATGTTTCAGACAATGGGGCAGTCAACTATAAATACTTAAAAAATAATAAATCTGCTTTTGAAAGCTATTTGAAGTTGTTAAGTGCCAGCGCCCCTAACGAGGATTGTAGTGTAGATATAAAAAAAGCTTATTGGATTAATGTCTACAATGCCTTTACCGTTCAACTTATTATTGAAAACTACCCTCTTAAAAGTATCAAAGATTTGAGGCGACCATGGGACCAATCTTTTATTGAAATTGGTGGGGAAAAAATAACACTCAATACTATTGAGCATAAAATACTTAGACCAATGGGTGACCCAAGAATCCACTTTGCAATTGTATGCGCATCACAATCTTGCCCAAAACTTTTAAATCATGCGTATGAACCAAGTACTTTAGAAGATCAACTAAAAAACGTCACAACAGTTTTTATTAATGACCCGTTAAAAAATAACATTAATAAGTCTTCAGTTAAAATATCTAAAATCTTTAAATGGTTTAAAACTGATTTCCCAAAAAGAGAAGCGTTTATTGCCTTTTTGAACAGCTACAGTAATATCAAAATACTAGCACAAGCAGACGTCGATTATCTTAATTATAACTGGGGCCTTAATGAGTAATATCTCCGTAATAATTCCTGTTTATAATGAGGCGAATACCATTTATTCATTTTTATTGTATTTACATAAAATGAATTCTAATAACATCATGGAGTTTTTAGTGATTGATGGCGGAAGTACGGACGGAACTCAAAAAATTATTTCAGAATTTTCAAAAAAAAATGAAAAATTTAAAAGAATAGATAGTAAAAAAGGACGTGCAATTCAAATGAATATAGGTGCCACTAAATCATCAGGGCATATTCTATATTTTTTGCATGCAGACTCCTTACCTCCTGAAAAATATGATAAATATATAATTGAGGCTATAGATCATGGCTCCGGATCAGGCTGCTTTAGAATGAAATTCGATAGTGCTCACTGGATATTAAAAATTGCAGGATGGCTTACTCAGTTAAACTGGAAATCATGTCGTGGGGGCGATCAAAGTTTGTTTGTAGATAAAGATCTATTTTTTGAAGTTGGAGGGTATAATGAAAAACTTTTAATTTATGAAGACAATGACCTTATTTACAAACTCTATAAATATTCAAAATTTAAAGTAATTCAGCAATGGCTAAAGACTTCAGCTAGGCGCTACCATTCAAATGGAATTTTTAGGCTGCAGATCCATTTCGGTATAATTCACTTAAAAAAATATTTTGGGGCTACATCAAAAAGTTTAGAAAGTTATTATTCAAAACATATTAAGTAACTTTGACAATCATTTAATTTTAAAAAAATGTCAGTAAAAAAACCCCCAAGCCTTTTAAAGTGGAGTCTAAAATACTCCATAACAGCTGCATTTGCTAGCATAATTTGTTGTGTTGCTCCAGCGGTTCTGTTTATGTTCGGGCTCATGGGTGGAGTATTTGCAATCTCATTTGCTGACTTCTTCTACAATGATGACGGAAGTGAAGGTACAGGTTCTTTAATTCTGAAAGGAGTCGCTGTAACTATTGGAATATACGGAGTATACTCATTTAGAAAGAAACAAAACCAATGTTCTATAGACCCCAAAAGAAAACGAAAAAACCTACTGATTTTAATTACAACTATTATTATAGTCGGAGTTAGTATATTTCTGAGTTTAGAAAAATGGTCTGCATGGTATTTCGACGCTCACATTGTTCCTGCTCAACAACAAGAACTAAAAAAATAAAGAAATTGGGGCAGAAAATACGAGTAATTATTCCAGCTTATAACGAAGCTGCAGCAATAGGTAAAGTGATAAATCATATACCTCCTTGTGTGAATGAGATTATTGTTGTCAATAACAATTCTTCTGATAACACTGAAAAAATCGCACAACAATCAGGAGCTACAGTCTTAACAGAGCCAAAAAGAGGTTATGGCAATGCCTGCTTAAAAGGGATAGAGTACCTAAGTCACAAAACAAAAAAAACTGATATTGTTGTTTTTTTAGATGCAGATTTTAGCGACTACCCAGAAGAACTTACAAAAATTACAAAACCTATAATTGAAAAAGATATTGATTTTGTCCTTGGGACTCGAGTGAAAAATTTACGAGATAAAGGATCGATGCAACCACAGCAGATTTTTGGAAATTGGTTAGCCACTTTATTAATGGGAGTTTTTTATAAATCTAAATTTACTGATCTCGGACCATTTAGAGCTATTAAATTTCATACATTATTATCCTTAAAAATGCAGGATCCTACCTACGGATGGACCATTGAAATGCAATTGAAGATATTAAAACAAAATTGTAGTTATCAAGAAATACCTGTTAAATATCGTAACAGAATCGGAGTCTCTAAAGTGTCTGGTACGTTTAAAGGTAGTATATTTGCGGGGATTAAAATATTAACTTTGATATTCAAATACAGATTTAAGTAATGCTAATACAAGTTATAATAATTGTAATTTACTCTATTGCACTGATATTAATTTTCATGTATGCCCTTGCACAACTAAATTTACTTTTTAACTACTTAAAATCACAAAAGGAGAACAAAAATTGTGTTGAATTTGATTTTTCTAAAGAACACGAAATTCCTTATGTAACTATACAGCTTCCTGTTTTTAATGAAATATACGTTATGGAAAGGCTGTTGAAAAATATTGTATTAATTGAGTATCCAAAAGATAAATTAGAAATACAAGTTCTTGATGATTCAACCGACGAATCAGTAGAATCAACTGCAGTTTTTATCAAAAATTTACAAAAAGAAGGATTTAATATCCAACACATACAAAGAAAAATCCGCAAAGGATTTAAGGCTGGAGCCTTGAGAGAAGGGCTTAATGTAGCTAAAGGCGAATATATCGCCATATTTGACGCAGACTTTTTACCAAAATCCGATTGGTTAAAGCGTACAATCCCTTACTTCAAAGATGAAAAGATTGGAGTAGTTCAAACCCGTTGGAGCCATATTAACCGAAATTATTCAATACTAACAAAAATACAAGCCTTCGCATTAGATGCTCACTTTACTTTAGAACAGGTTGGAAGAAACTCTAAAGGGCATTTTATTAATTTTAATGGAACTGCAGGTGTTTGGAGGAAAACTTGCATAATCGATGCTGGAAACTGGGAGGGAGATACACTTACAGAAGACCTTGATCTAAGCTACAGAGCACAATTGAAAAATTGGAAGTTCAAATATTTGGAAGGAGTTCAAACACCTGCTGAACTTCCTGTTGCTATTAGCGCAGCTAGGTCACAACAATTTAGATGGAATAAAGGAGGTGCTGAAAACTTCCAGAAAATGATTTGGCGTGTTTTAAAAAGTAAAAATATTTCTCTTAAAACAAAAGTCCACAGCCTTCTCCACTTACTAAACAGTACTATGTTCTTAAATGTACTAATTGTAGGAGTCTTAAGTATTCCAATGTTGTATATAAAAAACGAATACGAACACCTCAAAATGTACTTTTATGCAATGAGCTTTTTTGTTATAAGCACCATTATATTTTTTATATGCTATTGGTTTATGTTCAAGAAATCATACGGTTCTGGTATAAAAAGTTTTGTGAAATATGTAGGTTTATTTCTCACCTTTTTTTCTATTGCAATGGGGTTCTCATTACATAATTCAATAGCTGTGTTAGAAGGTCACTTTGGAAAGCGAAGCGACTTTATACGTACTCCTAAATTCAATATAAATTCTCTTTCAGATAATTGGAAGAAAAACAAATACCTGAAAAAAAATATTTCCGTAAACGTGATATTTGAGGGGCTTTTGATGCTCTATTTTGCCTTTGGAATGTATAGTGCTTTTATAGTTGGTGACCAAGGAGGAGACTTTGGTTTATTCCCTTTCCATTTAATGCTATTTCTAGGGTTTGGATTTGTTTTCTTTAAATCACTTTCATCTAAAATATAATATTTACACTGACTTATGAAATTCAATAGGTCAACTTTAAATTCAAAAATTACTGCTTCAGTTATTGGGGTCTTAAGTATTATACTATACATTATATGGGGCTATGACTTAGCGCGTTTCGAACACAGCAAACTACTTCTAATATACTCATTGCTTTTTGGTGGATACTATTTTGTTTTAAAATGTGGTAATGCCGAAGAATATTGGCTAAGCACTTTTGCTGTTTTATTTCGTCTGACCTTTCTATTCACACTCCCAACTCTATCTCAAGACTTTTATCGGTTTATATGGGACGGTCGGCTTATTTTAGAAGGGTTAAACCCCTATTTGTATACCCCTAATGAGTTGATTACATCATCTCCTAAGCTATTTTCTGAAATGAATATACTTCATAGTGGTATGAGAGGGCTAAATGCTAAACATTTTTCGAACTATCCTCCAATACATCAGATACCTTTTATCATCGCTGCTCTAATTTCTAAACATAGTATTTTTGGATCTGTTGTTGTAATACGTGTTATTTTAATTAGTGCTGATTTAGGAATTCTTGTTTATGGAAAAAAACTACTTAAGAAACTTCAGTTACCGACACGTTCTGTTTATTGGTTTATTTTAAATCCGTTAGTAATTATTGAACTGACTGGAAACCTTCACTTTGAAGGGCTTATGCTGTGTTTTTTTATAATGGCACTCTATTTTATTCACTCCAAGAAATGGTATATAGCTTCTATTACAATGGCATTATCTATTGCTGTAAAACTGGTCCCTATTTTGAGTCTTCCTCTTATTCTAAATAAATTAGGTTGGAAGAAAATTGTTAGGTTTTACAGTACTACTGGAGGCGTTTTCTTAATCCTTTTTCTTCCTTTTTTTAGTTTTAAATTCCTTGAAAACTACAGCGCTACTATTGGGCTCTGGTTTTCGAATTTTGAGTTCAATGCGAGTATTTATTACTTTTTAAAATGGGTCTTAGTCGAAGTAAAAGGCCTAAACATCATAAACAATATGGGGGCTGTAGTTGCGACTTTTGTTACGATTCAAACGATCTTTCAACTGCTTCATAAAAAAAAGGAAACCAAAGCGCTTTTGCTAATGATTTTTTGGGTCTTGTGCGGATATTACTTTATTTCAACTACCATTCACCCTTGGTACATCACTAGCTTATTAATGCTCTCCGTTTTTACAAAATATAAGTTTATAACATTATGGAGTTATACAATCATCTTTAGCTACTTTGCTTATGGTGAGTTGGAGATTAAAGAGTCTGGATTCTGGTTGAGTCTAGAGTATATTCCTGTTATTGTAATGCTAGTGTGGGAGCTTTATTCCAGGAAAAAATTAAAGCATCATTAAATTACTAACTTCTTGATCTGAAAGGTGCTTCCAATGCCCTCTTGGGAGGTCTTTCTTCGTAAGTGGCCCAATAGTTACACAATCCATTTTAACAATTTCATATTTAAAATGATCAAAAATCTTACGTAATATTGTATTACCAGTATTTTTGATTTGAAGTCCGATTTCATTTTTGGGAGCTCCGTCTATAAAACTTATAGCTTCAACAGAAACTAATTTCCCTTCATGCTTAAAACCTTCTTGAATGCTTTTTAAATGTTCAAATTTAAGAGGTTTATCTAATTCAATTTGAAATAAACGAACGACTCCGTGTCTAGAATTGGTAAATTTAGCATGCATTTGATCGTCGTTAGTAAATAGAATCAGTCCTAAAGAGTTTCTTCCTAAACGTCCAATAGGTCTAATCTTGGCAGAGGTTGAGTTCACTACTAAATCCATAACTGTACGTCCTTTACCTTCACTTGTAGTGGTAGCAAACCCCTTTGGCTTGTTAAGTAAAACATAGGCTTTTTTCTCTGGGTTTATTCGAGCGCCATCAAAACGAACTTCATCGTCTAAAAGAACTTTATAACCCATCTCGGTAACCACTTTCCCATTTACCATAACACTTCCAATACTTATGTGCATATCAGCTTCCCGACGGGAACACATTCCTGAATTGGCTATATATTTATTTAAACGAATCTCATCTAGATTTGAAGAGGCTTTCAATTTAGGTTTAGAGGTGGTAGGTTTTTTCTTTAAATAAGAAGTTTCTGGGGCCTTTAACTTTGAGTTTTTAGATTTTCCAACACGTTTGTTTGAATGCTGATTTGCTTTTGCCATGATTAATTTTTTGCAAAGGTAACGCATTCAAAAGCAATGCGTATTGTTTTATGTTTATAATATCTTTGATAAAATAAGGCTCGGATTTAGTAACACGATACTAAAAACACCTAACAAAACTAGTAACTTTAATAACATATGAATATGTGAATATTGCTGGCGACTTTGTGCCTTCTTTAGCATTAATAATATGACAAAAAGTAAACTTATACTAGAGTAAAAGAAATAATCCATCAGTTCTAAAGCATAGGATTTTAACAGAAATACAGTCACCGAAACATTGCAAACAACCAGAATTATAATCATGAATTTAGCATACTTTTCTCCATATACAACTGGAATTGTTTTATAATTTTGTAATAAGTCACCCTTTAAATTCTGCAGGTCTTTTACTAATTCTCGCATAGACAAAACAAGAAAGAGGTAAAAGCCAAATACAAATATTAGACTACTGAAATTTTTGTAATATAAAAAAATAGCGAAAAATGGGGTGATCGTTAAGATCGCCGATGTTAAATTCCCTATTAAGGGTCTTTTTTTTATTTTATGAGAATATAACCAAATGGCAAAAATATATACTGAAAAGAAGAGTACAGCACGGAATGACACGTAACTAGCAGCTATTATGACCAAAATATTTAATACAAAATAGAGCATTAACTTGGTGTTTTGACTCACCATTTTCTCTACATTAACTTGTTGCGGCCGATTGATACTGTCTTTTTCACTGTCATAAAAATTATTTATAATATAACCAGATGCAATAGATACTGCAGAAGCCGCTATTAAAACAAGGAGAGAACGGTCTAATAAAACTTCCAAAAGGGACTGATTGGGTGACATTATAAAAATAGCTGTGATGTACTGTGCTACAACAATGATGGCAAGATTGAACCCTCTAACTACGACAAACATACTAAAAAGCTTTAGTATGAGTTGTTTTTGGACTTTCGTAAGCATAAGGGTGGTTTAGAAATTATAAACAACTTCTAGCTTATAATTCGCTAAAGCTTTTTGAGCTGCTTTAAGATCTTTCGTAAAACCTAAAATATAACCGCCACCGCCAGAACCACAAAGCTTAAGGTAATAGTCGTTTGTATCTATACCTTTTTTCCATATTGAATGGAATTCCATTGGTATCATGGGTTTAAAATGGCTTAAAACTACCTTAGAAAGTTGTTTTGTATTTGAGAAAAGTGATTTCATATCTCCTTTCAAAAAATCTTCAACACACGCATCAGTATGTTTTATGAATTGATTTTTAAGCATTGACCGAAACCCTTCTTGCTTCATCTTTTCCATGAAAATACCCACCATTGGAGCCGTTTCTCCTATGATACCACTATCTAATAAAAATACAGCACCGTTTCCATTAGTGTTTTGAGAGGGAATTCCTGTCGCTTCTATACTGTCTTGTGAGTTTATAAGAATAGGAATACTTAGATAACTATTTAATGGGTCTAATCCAGATGACTTGCCGTGAAAGTAAGATTCCATTTCAGAAAAAATAGCTTTAAGTTTAAGTAACTTTTCGCGCGTTAGATTTTCTAGTACAGTTATTTTATTGTTGGCATATTTATCATAAAGTGCAGCAACAAGTGCTCCACTACTTCCAACTCCATATCCTTGAGGGATAGAGGAATCAAAATACATACCTCCATTAACATCCTTTAATAATTGATCTAAATTAAAGGTTACCAGTGACGTGTCTAGAGTTGCCAAATATTGAACAAATTTCTTTAAGTTTAAATTGGATTCTACTGCAGAACTACCTGGATCTTGATCAGTTTTTAAAGCACCATTATAAAAACTGTATGGAATTGAAAGTCCCTTAGAGTCTTTAATAATTCCATACTCTCCAAAGAGTAGAATTTTAGAATAAAAAAGAGGTCCTTTCATTGGTGTGAATTATTCTTGATGTATTTATTATCAATCCTGTAACAAAGATACATTAAATTTTTATTGATTGTGCACCCTCTCCTAAGATGTCTTCAATAAACTGCTCGTTTTGACAGTGCATTACCAAGCTTGTTTTGATAAATTCTCGAATTTCATTTGCTTCATTTTCTGGAAACAAAACATGAACATTAGCTCCTGCATCTAAAGTAAAACAAATATGAAGTCCTGTCTTTTTTCTAAATACCCATATTTTATTAATAATTTCTAAGGTATTTGGTTTCATTAACATAAAGTAGGGATCACTACTCATCATCATCGCGTGAAGGGTGAGAGCTTCTCGTTCTACTATACTAATAAATGCTGATAAATTACCTGTTTTAAAAACTTCAATAAGCGCGTCCATGTTGGTATGCGCTTGTGCAAAACGTTGTTCAGCAAAGGGATGTCTGTACATCAAATCATGACCAACAGTGCTACTAACTTGCTTTTCGCCTTTATCAACTAAAAGAATTGTATCGCAAAAATTATTAAAGCATGGGTGGACCTTGTAAGGGTACTTAATCCCTACTAGATCAGAGCTACCAATGATATTAGTATGTGATCCCCAAACAATTAGAGTTCCTTCAATACTTCTACAGGCGCTTCCAGACCCTAGTCGTGCTAGAAAAGAAGCTTTTTTATTAAAAAATCCTTTCGTCATTTCTAAATTTAAGCGCTGTTCTAACTGAACCAAGCACAATGCCAAAGCACTCATCCCAGACGCTGAAGAAGCAATACCAGAACTATGCGGAAATGTGTTTGAAGTCTCAATCTTAAAGTGATAACTAGTTAGAAAAGGTAAATACACTTCAATTCTTTCAAAAAACTGTTTTATTTTAGGCTTAAACTCATTTTGAATAATACCATCTAAAAACACTTCAAAAGAAAAACCTTTAGTTGTTTTTTTCTCGAACTTAAGCGTTGTTAGTGTTTTGCAATTATTGAGTGTGAAACTAATCGAGGGGTTGGCGGGGATTTGGTTAGCCTTTTTTCCCCAATACTTCACCAAAGCAATATTACTTGGAGAACTGTAAGCAACAGAGCCACTATCTAAAATAAATTTGTAAGGCTTTGGAACGAATTCAGAAACAATCATAAAATTGGAATGAAAAACAAAGATACTAACTTCCCTGTATTTATTTGTTATTTTGACAGCTGTTGTGCGGCAATAAAAGCACTGGTCCACGCATTTTGAAAGTTAAAGCCTCCAGTAACAGCATCTATATTAAGGACTTCACCAGCAAAAAATAAATTTTTATAGTGCTTACTCTCAAAATTCTTGAAGTTAACTCCTTTAAGCTCAACTCCGCCCGCGGTTACAAACTCCTCTTTAAATGTACTTTTTCCATCAACGGCAAAAACCGCTTGCGTTAATTGACATGCGAGTGCTTGAATTTTATCCTTGTTCACATCTGCCCAACGAAAATCAGCTCTAATTTCCGACGCTAACACCAATTGTCCCCATAATCTCTTGGGTAAGTTAAATTGAGTTGATTTTAGAATTGTTTTTTTTGGTAATTCTTTTTTCACTTCCAAAAGATGTGCTAAACAGCTCAACAATGTTTGCTTGATGAAATTAACTTGAATTTGAAATTTATAGTTTGTTTCAGCTAATTCTATAGCGCCGTAAGCGGAAAGTTTAAGAATAGATGGCGCACTTAAGCCCGCATGAGTTACAAGTAAAGGACCTTCAGATTCCAACTGACTACCTACAACAGAAACATGGACATCCATAGCAACCACTCCAGGAATTGTTTTAAGGCGTTGATCTTTAATATTGAAAGTGAATAATGAGGGTACTGGAGAAATTACCTCATGCCCCAAAGACTCTAACAGGCTCCAAATCTTAGGATTACTTCCAGTAGCAATCAAAAGTTTATTTGCAGAAAAAACTCCTTTGGTTGTATTTAATTCCCAAAAATCATTTTTAACGTTAAGATCTTGAACCGAATGGTTTAATAAAACCTTTATTTTATATTTCTTAACCTCTTCTAAAAAACAATCTATAATAGTTTGAGATGAATTTGACTCTGGAAATACTCGGCCATCCTCTTCAATTTTCAAGCGTACTCCTCGTTCCTCAAACCAAGATATTGTATCCCCTGTCATAAACGTGTGAAATGGACCTTGTAGTTCTTTTTCTCCTCTTGGATAATTTAAAACCAATTCTTGTGGGCTGAATTCTGCATGGGTAAGATTGCAACGACCCCCTCCTGATATTTTAACCTTAGACAATACGTTCGAACCGCGCTCTAAAATAGCAATTTTGAGATTTGGATTTAGAATAGCTGTATTTATCGCTGCAAAAAAACCTGCTGCACCCCCACCCACAATTAAAACATCAAATTTATTCACTTAATAAAAGTATATAAAAAAAAGCCTCTCGCAATGAGAAGCTTTAATTTTGTTTAGTGCGGGCGGGGAGACTCGAACTCCCACACCTCGCGGCACTAGATCCTAAGTCTAGCGTGTCTACCAATTCCACCACGCCCGCTAAACACTGTTATGACAGGGCGCAAATATAAACAATAGTTTATAAATACAAAAAGTACTTTTAAAAATTTATTTGATAGTATTTTTGTAAATTTACCTTCACAAATTTTCAATTTATGAACTCAATTAATTCATTTTTAAATACCAATAAAGAACGTCTCATTGGGGAACTTTTTGACCTACTTAAAATACCCTCTGTAAGCGCCGACTCTTACTACACTAAAGATGTATTTAAAGCTGCAGAGTTCGTTGCATCAAGCTTAAAGATTGCGGGGTGTGATAAAGTAGAGATTTGTCAAACTAAAGGATATCCAATTGTTTATGGAGAAAAATTAATCGACCCGACTTTACCAACCATTTTAGTTTACGGACATTATGATGTTCAACCCGCAGATCCAATTGATCTTTGGGATTCTCCAGCATTTGAGCCAATTATTAAAAAAACTAATTTACATCCCGAAGGGGCCATTTTTGCTAGAGGAGCTTGTGATGACAAAGGACAAATGTATATGCATGTCAAAGCACTAGAATTCATGACCTCCACAAAACAGCTTCCATGTAATGTAAAGTTTATGATCGAAGGTGAAGAAGAAGTTGGAAGTGATAACTTAGCTGAGTTTGTAGAAAACAACAACGAAAAACTAAAAAATGATGTCATTCTAATATCCGATACAGGCATGATAGCGAAGGAAACTCCTTCAATCACTACTGGTTTAAGAGGTTTAAGTTATGTAGAAGTTGAGGTGACTGGACCAAATAGAGACTTACATTCAGGAATTTATGGAGGAGCAGTAGCAAACCCTATTAATGTTTTAGCAAAAATGATCGCATCACTCCATGACGAAAATAATCACATAACCATCCCAGGATTTTACGATAATGTTGAAAACTTATCTATTAAAGAACGTGAAGAAATGGCTAAAGCACCTTTTTCATTAGAAGATTATAAAGATGCTTTAAAAATTAATGCTGTGTATGGAGAAAAAGGATATTCTACTAATGAACGTAATTCGATTCGCCCAACACTTGATGTAAACGGAATATGGGGTGGCTATACAGGTGAAGGAGCAAAAACAGTCATTGCAAGTAAAGCATATGCAAAAATATCTATGCGTTTAGTCCCTAATCAGGACTGCCACGAAATAACCTCGCTTTTTAAAACTCACTTTGAAAGTATTGCTCCAGAAGGAGTAACGGTAATTGTAACGCCACATCATGGTGGACAAGGCTATGTGACCCCTATAAATAACATTGGATACAAAGCCGCTTCAATGGCCTATAAAGATACATTTGGAAAATCGCCAATCCCTCAAAGAGGCGGGGGTAGCATCCCTATTGTGGCTTTATTTGAAAAAGAATTAAAGAGCAAGACAATTTTAATGGGATTCGGATTGGATAGTGATGCAATTCACTCACCTAATGAACATTTTGGTCTTTTTAATTATTTCAAAGGAATAGAAACGATCCCTCTGTTTTATAAATACTTCACAGAACTTCACTCAAGAAAATAATTCAACTCTAATTTTGAACAAAAAAAGTATCATATTTATTGATTATACTATACTTTGAAAAAATTATTAGACTAATTGTGGTTTTTAAACTGAGTTTTTAACTTTTTTGACATTTTTTCAACTACCATAGAATAGCTATGGTCGATGAGTTCAAAAATAAATTTAAGGGGGAATCCAGGAGCGCTTAAATATACAGTATTCCAATGTCTTTTATTTGAGTGATGCCCTGGACGAATTGAATCGTAAGTGTTTCGTAATTCTTGAGCATATTCCGGGTCGCATTTTAAAGTAATTGAGGGATTGCCTGATTCCCAAGCTGCAAGGGGACAAACTGCAAACACCTTACCTAGAACCTTAAAAACAAGTGTGCTGTTGTCAAATGGAAATTCTTCAGAAGTTAGCTCTTTTTTTAAACAAAAAAAATGGATTTCATCAATGGTAATCATTTTTGTTTTGTTAATTATTTGTCATATAATTTATAAAGTATAGGCTTACTAGGCGATGCATCATTTTCAAATGGAGCTATCAAAATATTTAAAATATACTTACCATCTTTGACTGAATTTGGAACAAAAACTAGTTCCGTAATTGTCGAGTTCAATCTAATTTGACCACCTAGATTCCAAAACGCCTTGTGAGCCAATAATTGTCCGTTGTCATTTTCTTTATCCACACTAGGTGTATCTATCAGTAAATGTTTTACGTCTTTTTTTCTCAAATAAATAGCTGCAGCTTCAGTCAAATAGGGTGGATTAGTATACGAGTATTGTTTACTCAATTTATCTTTTGTATTAGGAAGGGTTCTAATAACAACGGCTTCTCTTTTTTTATTACCTATTGCATATCGAAGTTGTTTTTCAGAAATAATATAGTCTCCTTCAAATGACTCTGGAACGACGGTAATAACCTCAGTCACAAATAAAAACTGTGTTAAACAATCGTTTATTGTATAAAGTTCTTTTGTTATATGACCCACACATTCAGTGTGAGTTCCATGAGCATGAGGGTTAAACTCTATCGTGTTGAAGTTAACGGTAGCTCCTTCTCCAATACTTACTACTGATTTGTTCACTACTGAAGGGTATATTTTAGGTGGTGGCAAATACCAAGCATTTACATTGTCTTTGGATGCTCTTAACGGAATTGATATATCTAAAGGTTGGTCGATTTGTATGGTATAAGTTCGACTATTCACTTGAATCACTGCTTTCATAGATTATACTTTGTGTAAATTTAATGAATTTGGTTAGACTAAAAATAATTCGGAGGCAATTCCATCTGAAAGGAATTTACCAGTAGTCGTAACTTTTAAATGCTGATCTTCTATAACTAGAAAATCTGATTTTAATAGTTTTGTAGCGTTTTCAAGAAGCTGATCTTTAATTTTAGGACCGTATTCAGTTTCTATTATTTGGAGGGAAACACCCCACATGGTCCGTAATCCAGTCATTATATACTCGTTAAATTTATTTTCAATGGACAAAATTTCTGACTCAGAAGGTAAAATAGAGGCTTCTATAGATTTGATATACTTTGAGTTGTTTGATATATTCCAGCTTCTTTTTTTTCCGTTAAAAGAATGCGCAGATGGACCGACACCTAAATAAGTCTTACCTAACCAATAACTGGTATTGTGTTTAGAGAAGTAATCAGGTTTCCCAAAGCTACAGGTTTCGTAATGAATAAATCCTTGTTTTGAGGTTTCCTCAATTATAACTTTAAAATGATTTGCTGCTAACTCATCATCCATGGGAGGATGACTCCCCTTTTTAATAAAATGCTCTAATGCTGTTTGCGGCTCCACTGTCATAGCATAACAGGACAAGTGTTTAATTCCAAATCCAAAAGCAATTTGCAGGTTCTCGCGCCAAAGATCCATAGACATTGTAGGCATTCCAAACATTAAGTCTATAGTAATATTATCAAAGTACCTTGTAGCTAAATCTAAACATTTTTTGGCTTGATAGGCACTGTGAGCTCGATTCATGGCTACTAAATCTGTTTCATGAAAAGATTGAATTCCTATACTAAGTCTATTAATTTTAGTTTTAGAAAGGGTTACTATTTTTTCCAAATCAAGGTCGTCTGGATTGGCTTCTAGTGTGATTTCTGGAGTTTCTGAAACATTATAGAACTCGTACACAACATCAAGAATGCTTGTTAGCTCAGAAATCTGTAAAACAGTAGGAGTTCCACCACCAAAGTAAATTGTTTGAATTTTATTAGACTCATATTCAAAACTGCGTAGTCGAAGCTCTTTGCTAAGCGCTTTGATAAATGATGATTTAGAGTTTTGATTTGTAGAAAAGTGAAAGTTACAGTAGTGACATGCTTTTTTACAAAATGGAATGTGAATGTAGATACCTGACACTGAAATTTAATATTTGATTAATATTTAAATACTTTCGCCATGGCAATATATTGTAAATTATGGTTAAAATGCCAAGTTTATATAGCAAAGGTATTGTGAAAAAATACATTCATTTACATCTGGATACGTATAAATTCTCTGTAATTGTGAGATCTCTACATCCATGGAACTGGGTTTATTTTTTAACTCTACTTTTGTTTTGCTTTACAAAAGCACTCCAACCTGTGTAACTTTTACCGCTAGTTACTTTACCTTGATTATAAAAATGGCATACTGCCGCCGCTAACCCATCAGTTGAATCAAGATTCTTTGGCAACTCTTTTAAATCTAAAAGACTTTGCAACATTTTAGCTACTTGTTCTTTGCTGGCATTCCCATTTCCAGTAATAGCCATTTTTATTTTTTTAGGAGAATACTCTGTAATTGGGATTTCCCTTGAAAGCCCTGCTGCCATCGCAACTCCTTGAGCCCTTCCAAGCTTTAACATACTTTGTACATTTTTACCAAAAAAAGGTGCTTCAATCGCAATTTCGTCGGGATGAAAAGTATCTATCAGTTCAATAGTACGTTCAAAAATGAGTTTTAGTTTCAAATAATGATCATCATACTTTTTAAGTAATAGTTCATTCAATTGTAAAAACTCCATTGATCTACCATTGACTTTTATCAATCCAAATCCCATAATAGTAGTTCCGGGGTCGATTCCTAGTATAATTTTATTTTCAGCCATTAATCTACTCTAATAATTATTGGTAATTGAAATGCCGTTTGTACTTGCTGACTTCTTTTGATCGCAGGATATAATTTAGGAAGTCCCTTTAAACTACGGAATAAAATGGAATCTAACGTTGGAATTTGATCCCTGGTCAATTGTTGTGTTTGTATTTCTGAGATCTGAAGCTCTCCGCTTTTAGAAACCACTAAGTCAATGATAATGGTGTCGCTCACTGTTTTTCTAACGACGATATTTTGTATTCCAAAATATTTAGAAATATGAGCTGTAATAGTTTGTTCAAAACAATTTTTGCTATGCTGAAAGTTTATAGAGTTTTCACAGTTTTCAAAATTGGGGTAACGATCGATTTCTTCCCAATTAAAAGCCTTTAATTCCTGCATTAAAATCGTATCAGAATCAAGTTTCTTTTTTTCATAATAATTACATGAATAAAAGGAATAGAAAAGTAAGACAAAAGATAAATATCTCATTGGTTCGCTGTAAACCTTAAAATTACAATTTTTTATTTTTTAAATAGACAAAAACAAAATTAGATTAAACTTTTGGTCCTCCCTCCATAATTTCTTTATTGGCATAGCTTTTAAATTTCTTAAAGTTGGTTTTAAAAGATGCTGCTAATTTATGAGCTGTTTTATAAAAGCTTTTATCATTTTTCCAGGACTTTCGTGGGCTTAAAATCTCCGTTGGAACATTTGGACATATTCTTGGTTGAAGTACCCCAAAGACGGAATGAATATGATAATTATCTTTATTGGCGTCTTCTAATGATCCATCAATAGCAGCATTAATCATAGATCGTGTATGGGAAAGTTTCATACGTGTCCCAATTCCGTAAGGACCTCCAGTCCAGCCTGTATTAACCAACCAAACATTTACAGTAGAAGACTTAATTTTAAGACTTAACATTTCTGCATATTTTATTGGGTGTAATGGCATAAAAGGAGCTCCAAAACAAGCAGAAAAACTAGGGACAGGTTCGATAACCCCTGCTTCGGTTCCAGCAACTTTCGCTGTATAACCAGAAATAAAATGATACGCTGCTTGACCTGGAGTTAACTTTGATATTGGTGGAAGAACCCCAAAAGCATCAGCTGTAAGAAAGAAAATATTTTTAGGTTTATAACCTATTGAATTTGGCTGAATGTTTTCTATGAAATGTAGGGGGTAACTAACTCGAGTATTTGGAGTAATCGAGCTGTCAGAGTAGTCAACTTCACCGTGATCATCAATAATAACATTTTCTAGAATAGCTCCTTTTTTAATAGCAGAGAAAATTTCCGGCTCACATGTCTTGGATAAATTAATAACTTTAGCATAACAGCCACCCTCAAAATTAAAAATAGAATTCTCGCTAGTCCAACCATGTTCATCATCCCCAATTAATCTTCGTGTTTTGTCAGTTGATAGAGTGGTTTTTCCAGTCCCTGAAAGACCAAAAAATATAGCGGTATCGCCTTGTTTACCCACATTAGCACTACAGTGCATTGGAAGTGTATTTTTAAAAACTGGAAGTATAAAGTTTAAAGCTGAAAATATACCCTTTTTGATTTCACCTGTATATCCAGTTCCTCCAATAAGAGCTATTTTCTTTGAAAAATTTAAAATGGCGAAGTTATGTTGACGTGTAGAATCTAGCTCAGGCTTTGCCATGAATCCAGGTGCGTTGATTACAGTCCATTCAGGTTCGAAGTTTTCTAATTCAGAACTTATCGGCCTTAAAAACATATTATAAGCGAAATAATTACTCCACGGATATTCATTAATTACCCGAATATTGGTGCGATAACTGGGGTCTGAACATGCATAAGAATCTCTTACAAATATTTCTTTTTTGCTAAGATATGTAGTGACTTTATCGTAAAGTAAATCAAATTCTAAAGGCGAGAAAGGAATGTTAATGTCCCCCCACCAAACAAGATCCTTAGTAATTGCGTCTTTCACAATAAAACGGTCTTTGGGAGATCGACCCGTAAATTCGCCAGTTGTTACTACTAAAGCCCCCGTATTTGATTCAAATCCTTGTTTATTTATAATCACACGTTCATGTAACTGAGCTGGAGATAGCTGATAATTGACTTTTTGTGAAGTTATTGAATAAGGCTTTAACGAAATCGTTTTCGTAATAGTGCATAAGTCATCCATAATTTAACAGCTTTAATGATATTGTAAAAGTATCGATTAAAATTAAGACTTAGGTATTTAAACTTTATTTCTAAAATTATATATAAATAATAGAGTCCACGAACCAATTAGAAACATACCTCCTAAAGGAGTTACAAACCCTATTGATTTAAAATCAAATGTAGTTAAAATGTTGGTCGCTAAGAAGTAAATAGACCCTGAAAAAAGTGTAACACCTACAAATACTAATTTAGATAAAATAGATTGCTGATTTTTAGTCAAACGGTTTGAGGAAGCAATATAAAGAAGTAAAAAAGCATGATAAATCTGATAGCGGATTGCAGTGTCTAAACTATCCATTGATGAATCATTAAGGATTGGTTTAAGCCCGTGGGCCGCAAAAGCCCCTATTATAACAGCAACTCCACCAATAAGACTGGCCAATAAAATAATTTTTCGCTCCATAGCTAAATATAAAGTATTCATTTTACTACATTAGTAGTCATACTAACTACAAAAATAAGAATCTCTAATCAATATGCGTAAAATTTTAATGATTGGAGCTGGCAAGTCAGCTTCTTACCTTGTAAAATATTTCTTAGAAAGATCTATTTCAGAAAAACTAGAAATAACTATTGGAGATTTAGATCTGACAAATGCTAAAAAATGGACTAAAAATAATCCAAATGCATATACGTTAAAACTAGATATATTTGACGAAAAATCTCGTAAAAAAGCTATTATTAATGCTGATATTGTGGTATCAATGTTACCTGCAAGATTCCATATAGAGGTAGCGAAAGATTGTTTATATTTTGGTAAACACATGGTCACTGCATCATATATCAGTAAAGAAATGCAAGCTCTAAATGAGCAAGTAAAATCAAAAAAACTAGTATTTTTGAATGAAATTGGAGTCGATCCAGGAATTGATCACATGAGTGCTATGCACGTCATTGACCGCATTCGTGAATCAGGGGGTGAAATTTTATTATTTGAATCTTTTACTGGCGGATTAATGGCCCCTGAAAGTGATACAAATCTTTGGAATTATAAATTTACTTGGAATCCACGAAACGTTGTTTTAGCAGGCCAAGGGGGAGCAGCAAAATTCCTTCAAGAAGGTAAATTTAAATACATTCCATACCATAGACTATTTAGGAGAACTGAGTTTCTAGAAGTTGATGGATATGGGCGTTTTGAAGCATATGCAAATCGTGACTCATTAAAGTATAAAAAAGTATATGGTTTAGACTCGATACAAACTTTATACAGAGGAACCATTAGACGAGTTGGCTTTAGTAGAGCATGGCAAATATTTGTAATACTAGGTCTAACTGATGATAGCTATACAATAGCTAATAGTGAGAATATGAGCTACCGAGATTTTATCAATTCATTTCTACCTTATAGCCCTACAGACTCTGTAGAGCTTAAGTTAAGATATAAATTAAAAATTGATCAAGACGATATCCTATGGGAAAAACTAGAAGAGTTAGATATTTTCAACGCCAATAAAAAAGTAATATTAAAAAATGCATCCCCAGCACAAATTCTTCAAAAGATACTTTTAGATAGCTGGAGCTTAGATTCTGAAGATAAAGATATGATTGTAATGTATCATAAATTTGGATACGAATTAGATGGAGAAAAATATCAAATTGATGCTACAATGGTTTGTACTGGAGAAGACCAAACGTTTACTGCTATGGCAAAAACAGTAGGTCTCCCTGTAGGTATTGCAACGTTAGCCATATTAAATAATAAAATCAAAAGATATGGTGTTCAAATCCCAAATAATAAAGACGTTTACGAGCCAATCCTAAGTGAACTTGAAGAATATGGTATAATATTTAAAGAGAAAAAAGTTAAATACTTAGGATATAATATATTAAATACATAATTTAGTTACAATTTATAATTAATAACATGTTTTTACTTAATAAAACAAACAAATAATAAGAAATTGGGTAAAAAAACTGAAATTGATGGTATTGATAAAACAATATTAAGAGCCTTAATGAAAGATGCTCGAACTCCTATTTTAGAAATTGCGAGAGTTGTAGGGATTTCTGGGGCTGCTATTCATCAAAGACTGAGGAAATTAGAAGGATCTGGACTTATCTCTGGCTCCAAATTTGTGATAAACCCTAAAGCGCTCGGCTACACTACAATGGCTTTTGTTGGTGTTTTTCTAGAAAAAGCTAAAAATAACTCAGACGCCATCAAACAACTTAAAAGAATTCCTCAAGTATTAGAGTGCCACTACACTACCGGAAACTGGAGTGTTTTAATCAAAATTCTTTGCAAAGATAACGAGCACCTAATGTCTGTCTTAAATAAAGAAATTCAAACTATTTCTGGAGTTTCAAGAACAGAAACATTTATTTCACTTGATCAGCAAATAGATCGACAAATTAAAATATAACGAAAAATAACCTAGTTTAAAAAAAAGCACTAACGCTTTCTGTATTTAAAAATTAAAACAAGTAAGGCAAATGAAGATAATAGAGTAATTGAATTTGCTAATATCATAGACAAACTTTCCATGTATATTCCATAAACTAACCAGAACAGAATACCTATAAAAAATAAAGAAAATGTAGGTAGTGAAAACGCCGAAACATCTTTGGTTTTCCAAGTTTTGTATACTTGGGGCAAAAAAGCATATGTAGTTAGAGTGGCAGCTATAAGCCCCAATACTTCGATATTATTTATATTATCCAACAATATTTACGATTTTTCCTGGAACAATAATTATTTTCTTAGGAATGCGTCCTTCTAATTGTAATTGTGTTTTTTTATTCGCCATTACAGCTTCTTCAATCGCCTCTCTAGAAAGATCTAATGACAGGTCCATGGTAAAACGCATTTTCCCATTAAATGAAATAGGATATGATTTTGAGCTCTCCACTAAATAACTAGGGTCAAATTCAGGAAACTCAGCTGTTGCAATAGAATCTTTATTTCCTAAGCGCTCCCAAAGCTCTTCAGCGATATGTGGAGCATAAGGGGCTATTAGAACTAGAAGGGGCTCAAGAATTTTTTTAGAACTACACTTTTTAGCAGCTAGCTCATTGACTGCAATCATAAAAGTTGATACTGAAGTATTGAATGAAAAATTTTCTATATCTTCAGTAACCTTTTTAATAGTTTTATGAAGTGTTTTTAATTGATCCTTGCTGGGCTCAGAATCGACTACAATAATACCAAGATTTCCGACGTACAGTTTCCAAAGTTTTTTCAAAAAACTATGAACTCCAGAAATACCAGCTGTGTTCCAAGGCTTGTACTGCTCAAGCGGGCCCAAAAACATCTCATATAAACGAAGTGAATCAGCACCATATTGAGAGCAAATTGAATCTGGATTAACTACGTTATATTTAGATTTAGACATTTTTTCAACCTCTCTTTTTACCTTGAAAAGATGATTATCCCCAGTGATAAATATTGCTGTATTAAACTCTTCTCTCCATGTCTTGAAAGCGACTACATCTAATTCATCCGAAGAGTTCACAAAAGACACATCTGCATGTATCCACTGAATCGTTTCATTTGTGATTTGATCTACAGAAATATAGGTGTTTGTGCCTTCAATTCTTCCCACAAACGCACTAGTCCCTAGAATCATTCCTTGATTAATCAGTTTTTTAGCAAATTCATCAACAGGAACAACATTTAAGTCATATAAGAATTTTTGCCAGAATCGGGCATATAATAAATGACCTGTTGCATGTTCACTTCCACCAATATACAGGTCAACTTCTTGCCAATAATTTAACGCATTTTGACTTGCGAACTCATCTGAGTTATTAGCATCCATATACCTATTAAAATACCAAGAGCTCCCCGCCCAGCCTGGCATCGTATTTAGCTCCAAAGGGAAAATTGAACTATGATCAATTAGGGAATTCTTAACAACTCTGTTTTGAAGCGTATCCCAAGCCCAAACATCAGCTCTTCCCAGAGGTGGTTCACCATTCTCTGTAGGAAGATATTTCTCAACTTTTGGGAGTGAAATTGGTAAAAATTCCTTGTCAATTACTTTAGGCATTCCATCTACGTAATAAACTGGGAATGGCTCTCCCCAGTACCGTTGTCTAGAAAAAACAGCATCCCTTAATCTATAATTTATTTTACCTAAACCACAACCTAGATCCTCTAACGTATTAATGGCTTTTTCTGATGCCTCTTTAAAAGATAATCCATTTAAGAAATCACTGTTACAGATAATAGTATTTACCTTATCTGTAAAGGCTTGTTTATTAATATCAATATCTTCAAAAATATTTGGAATTGGTAGATTAAAGTGTTTAGCGAAATTATAATCTCTTTGGTCGCCACAGGGAACAGCCATGACTGCTCCAGTCCCGTAACCAGCCAGTACATAATCTCCAACCCATACCGGTACTGGTTTTTTGGTAAACGGATGCTCAGCATAAGCCCCTGTAAACACTCCTGAAATACTATTTACATCAGCTATACGCTCTCGTTCACTACGCCTGGCTGTAGCTAAAACGTATGCCTCCACTGATGCTTTTTGATTTTTCGTAGTAATTTTACTTACTAATTCATGCTCAGGAGCTAAGGTCATAAAAGAGACACCGAAAATTGTATCTGGACGTGTTGTGAACACCTCAATAACGTCATCACAGTCTTTTAAACCAAATTTTACCAAAGCACCTACAGATTTTCCAATCCAATTTCGTTGACTTTCCTTGAGAGCATCCGTCCAATCAATTGTATTGAGTCCTAGTAAAAGCCGCTCAGCATAAGCAGAAATTCGCATGCTCCATTGAGTCATTTTTTTCCTAACTACCTGGTGACCTCCACGCTCTGAGATTCCGTTTATAATTTCATCATTTGCCAAGACCGTTCCTAATTCAGGACACCAATTAACCTCTGTTTCTGCTAAATATGCTAATCGATAGTGTAGTAATATTTGTTGTTGTTGTTTTGGAGGGAATGAGTTCCAATCGCTATCAGTAAATACAGTTACAGAGTCGTCACAAACTGCTTGAACATTAGCATTACCTTCCAAAGAAAATATTTTAATAAGTTTTGATATAGGATTAGCCTTATCGGTAGATTTATTATACCAAGAGTTGAATAACTGAATAAATATCCATTGAGTCCATTTATAATATTCTGGAGAAGAGGTTCGAACCTCTCTAGACCAATCAAACGAAAACCCCATTTGATCAAGCTGACGTCGGTATGTTTTTATATTGACTTCAGTGGTAACTGCAGGATGCTGACCTGTTTGAATAGCATATTGCTCAGCAGGTAATCCAAAACTATCATAACCCTGTGGATGCAACACATTGAATCCCTTGTGACGCTTATAGCGCGCATATATATCTGAAGCAATGTAGCCTAAGGGATGTCCAACATGAAGCCCCGCGCCGCTTGGATATGGAAACATATCTAACACATAATACTTAGGTTTGGTTGAGTTAATTTCGGCTTGAAACGTTTTGTTTTCATACCAATATTTTTGCCACTTAGCTTCAATTTCATTGAAATTATACATCATATTAACATCATTATGTTCACAAATCTACGCTTTATTTAGGAAGTAAAAAACTATGCTTAGTGAAACAATAATACAATGGAATGTTAATTTGTTTTCATTGAAACACTTGCCTTTTAAGTAAGTTTTTTTATACTTTTACAATTATAGATATTAACCATGAGTACATCTTTTGAAAAACACCAAAAACGCCGCTTAATTTCGTCATATTTTTCAGTCGTTACAAGCATTGCTCTGGTCCTGTTTTTAGTTGGCATGCTAGGGCTATTAGTTTTAAATGCAAAATCCATTTCTGACAACTTTAAAGAACAAGTTGTTCTGACTATTTACTTAGAGGACAATTCTAAAGGAGTTGAAATAAAACAACTTGAGAAAAGCCTCGCTTTTTCTGAATACGTAAAACAAACAGAGTTTGTTTCTAAGGAATCAGCTGCAAATTTTATGAAACTTGAATATGGAGAAGATTTCTTGGACGACATCGGCTATAATCCATTAAAAAACTCCATTCAAGTTAACCTAAAAGCAGATTATGTAACCGCTACACGTTTAGACAGTATTTCAGAAAGTACACTGAAAAAGAATTTTGTAGAAGATATAAAATACGACAAAGACCTAGTATCACTAATGAACAGCAATGTAAAAAAAATTAGCTTTTGGATTTTAATTGTCAGCGTGATCTTTACATCAATTGCTGTTTTATTAATAAACAGCTCCATTCGCCTAGCTGTTTACTCAAAACGATTTTCTATTAAGACTATGCAAATGGTGGGTGCTACAAAAAAATTCATTCGAAGACCATTTATTTGGAGAAGTGTCCGACTTGGAATCTTAGGTTCTTTAATAGCGGTCTCAGCAATGGCTATTGTTTTATACTATCTCGATATAGCATTCCCTGAATTTCAGATGACAAAAAACAAAGTTTCAACCGGGCTCTTATTTGCTTCAATATTCTTAATCGGAATCCTAATTACTTGGTGGAGCACTTTTTTTGCCACTCAGCGGTTTTTAAATCTTAAAACGGATCAACTCTACTATTAATCAACTGTTAGCAAATACTACTTAAAATCATGGGAGAACAAAAACGAAAAAAAAATACAAAACCAACATTTATTTTCGTATCGAAAAACTATAAATGGATGTTTATAGGCCTTGGATTTATAGCCTTAGGTTTTATATTAATGGCTGGTGGCGGATCCGACGACCCAAATGTCTTTAATCCTGAAATTTACAGTGTTCAAAGAATTCGAGTAGCACCTACTTTGATCTTAATAGGATTTGGAGTACAGATTTTTGCAATTTTAAAAAACTTTAAAAAATAAATGGATTTTATTGACAGTATCTTACTTGGTGTAATTCAGGGCTTGACCGAATTCTTACCTGTTTCGTCTAGTGGACATCTAGAAATTGGAAAAGCTCTATTAGGGGATAGCTCCGTTCCCGAAGATAGCTTGATTTTTACAATAGTTTTACATTTTGCAACTGCGCTGAGTACTATAATTGTTTTCCGTAAAGACATTTTCGTTATCATTTCACAGCTAATTAAATTTGAATGGAACGAAGACACACAATTTATTGTTAAAATAATAATATCCATTTTTCCTGCTGGAGTTCTTGGACTATTGTTTGAAGAAGAGCTCGAATCTCTTTTTGGAAACAATACAACTTTCGTTGGATGGATGCTGTTGGTTACTGCTTTATTATTAATTTTAGCTGATCGTGCCAAGGAAACAAATAAAAAAGTTGGCTTTTGGGATGCCTTCGTTATAGGGGTGTCACAAGCCGTAGCTGTGCTCCCTGGAATTTCGAGGTCGGGGGCTACTATTTCAACAGCTGTAATTTTAGGGAATGACAAATCAAAAGCTGCTCGTTTTTCATTTTTAATGGTAATACCATTAATTTTTGGGAAAATAATAAAGGATCTTATTAGCGGAGAATTAAGTTACGCCTCCGCTAATTTCGCAAGTTTATCTGCTGGGTTTATTGCTGCATTCATAGCAGGTTTATTTGCTTGTAAGCTAATGATTAAAATTGTTAAAAATAGCCAACTAAAATATTTCGCTTACTATTGTTTTGTACTTGGCCTTTTAACCCTTTTCATAACTCTTTAAATGGAGAAAAAAAACGCTCAAGACTATTTAGATGGACAGTTGTTACTAATTGACAAACCCTTAAAATGGACGTCTTTCCAAGTAGTTAATAAATTACGATGGCACATACGTCAGGCGTGTGATCTAAAGAAAATAAAAGTAGGACACGCAGGAACACTAGATCCGCTAGCTACGGGCCTATTGATAATCTGTACAGGTAAAATGACTAAGCAAATAAACACTTTTCAAGAACAAATAAAAACATACACTGGTACACTTGAACTAGGAAGTACAACTCCTTCATATGACCTTGAAACCGAGATAGACCATAGGTTTACAACTGATCACATAACCAACAATATAATTTACGAAACTATCAATGAATTTAGAGGAGAAATTGATCAGTTTCCACCAGTTTTTTCTGCTTTAAAAAAAGAAGGTAAACGCTTGTATGAATTTGCTCGTGCAGGTGAAAATGTTGAGATTAAATCTAGAAAAGTAACTATTCACAACTTTGAAGTTTTAAATATAAAAAACAAAGCTGTTGATTTTTGCGTTACTTGCAGTAAAGGAACATATATTCGATCCTTAGCTCATGACTTTGGAAAAGCCCTAAAATCAGGAGCACACCTAACAGCTTTAAGACGCACAAAAATAGGCTCATATAGTGTAGAAAACGCCGCTTCGATTGAAGATTTTATTTTAACTTTAAATTAAACCTCTTATAAAAACCTTTAAGTAGCAGTTCTAAAAAATAGATTAATTTGTGTAAGGAATAATTTCTAGAAGCCTTTCGATAACTTCAATCCTAGCTCTACTTTTCTTGTTAGCTCTAATGATAATCCAAGGGGCAATCTCTGTATCTGTTTGATCGAACATTTTAGACTTATAATTTGTATAATCATCCCAGCGCTCTAGCGCAGTTTGATCTACAGGACTGAATTTCCACTTCTTAACAGGGCTTGATTTTATGTCTTCAAAACGTGAAGATTGCTCATCTTTTGAAATAGAAAAATAAAATTTCACTACTCGAATTCCAGAGTCAATAATCATTCTTTCAAAATTATTAACCTGATTCATGAAAATATTATATTCATCATTACTGCAGAATTTATTAACAGGTTCTACAACAGCACGATTATACCAGCTTCTATCAAAAAATGTGATTTGTCCATCTCTAGGCAAGTTCTTAACATATCGCTGAAAGTACCACTGACTTTTTTCTTCATCAGTTGGCTTTGGTAGCGCCACAACATTGAACTCTCTAGGGTTTAAATGTTGTGTCATTCTACGAATCGCCCCACCCTTTCCAGCGGCATCACGTCCTTCAAATATTATAACTAACTTCTCTCCATTCGCCTCAACCCACTGTTGAAGCTTTATTAATTCTTCCTGTAAACGTGCTAATTGTGATTCATGATTCAAAATTCTTAATGCTTTTTGAACAGTCATGTCCTTGTGAGTTAAAAACAAACGCAAACCTCGTTTACTGTTTAGTTTTTTTAAGTTTTTTGGTGTTAATGTTTCCATAATTAATCTATTTGAGAAATTAACCTATGATACCTTTGAACTACGTTAGGATCAGGCAGAACCGTAGTGTTAGAACTACCTTTTCTATCGTATTCAAAGCGTGACAATACATGTCTTATACTTTCTAAGCGGGCTTGTTTTTTGCTATTAGTTTTGATTATAATCCATGGACTATATGAAGTGTGTGTTTGACTAAACATTTGCTCTTTGTAGGAGGTGTATTTATCCCACCTTATTTGACCTTCTTTGTCAACTGGACTAAATTTCCATTGCTTAAGTGGGTTTTTTAATCTAGAATTAAAACGTTTTTTTTGTTCTCCTTTAGAAATGGAAAACCAAAACTTTATAATAATTACACCATCTTCATGAAGCATATGTTCAAATTCGGGAACCTGAACCATGAATTTTTTATATTGATTATCGGAACAAAAATCCATTACCGGCTCAACAACCGCACGATTGTACCAGCTTCTATCAAAAAAAACCAATTCGCCTGGATCAGGTAATTCTTTAATGTAACGTCTGAAATACCACTGACCCTTTTCAATGTCTGTTGGTTTTGTGAGAGCTACAACACGCATAGATCGCGGATTCAAATGTTCAGTAAATCGTCGTATTGCACCTCCTTTACCGGCAGCATCCCTTCCTTCAAACAGTATACAAACACGCTGTCTATGTTTTGCAACCCATTGCTGTAAATCTACTAATTCAGCTTGTAGCTTGAGTAACTCTGATTCATAATCCACATCACTTATTAATGAATCGTATTGATTTTTCTTTAATTTAGTCTTTATAATTTCTTTTAATGACTCTTTTCCTGAGTGTAGCTCAAAATCTTCTTTGGATAACATAGTCAACTAGATTAATTTGAATTATTAATTATATTTTTTTGGTTGGTTTTAAATATTGCATAAAATCTGATCTGCTTATTTGTTCTGCACCTAAACTCTCTAGGTGCGATGAGTACACTTGGCAATCAATTAGTTTGAATTTCGACATCTGAATAAACTTTATCAGACCAATTTTACTAGCATTACTTACATAACTAAACATACTTTCTCCACTGAAGATAGTATCATTAAGCTGAACTCCGTAGAATCCTCCTACAAGATCATCATCTACCCAGACCTCAATTGATTTAGCAAGTCCTAATTGATTTAGCTCACAATATACATCTATCATCTTATCATTAATCCATGTACCTGTCTGGGATGCTCTTTTTATCTTGGCACAAGCTAGAATTACATCATTGAAATTATGATTTATTGTAACTTTAAATTTATTCGACTTTAATAGTTTTTTGCTACTGTTTGAAATCTTTAACTTGTATGGATATAAGACAAATCTAGGGTCGGGTGACCACCACATAGTTGGCTGACCAGTTTCATACCAAGGAAAAATTCCATTTTCGTAAGCTAACAATACGCGTTCAGAAGATAAATCTCCTCCAAAAGCTAACAAACCATCGCTATTTGCTTCAACTAAAGGGGGAAACAACATAGTGTCTTTAAGCCATCGTACAGCCATATTTAGAGTTTAGCACCTCCAGTTACCTTATGTTAAAATGGTAAATCGTTAGGCTCATCTTCAGTCAAATCAGTTGCTGGTTCAAAAGTATCAGCTGGAGGAACTGCCCCACTCACATTCGGCTGAGCTTGTTGAAGATTTTCAATACGCCAACCTTGAATAGCATTAAAATATTTAGCTTCTCCTTGTGGATTAATCCACTCTCTTCCTCGTAAATTAATACCAACTTTGATCGACTGTCCAACCTGGAAGTTATTCAATAAATCTGTCTTATCTTGAACAAATTCTACCATTATATGTTGCGGATATTGTTCTTCTGTAGTTAAAACTAGTTCGCGTTTTCTGAATCCGTTAGATCCAATAGATTGTGTTTCACCTATAAGTTTAATTTTTCCTTGTAATTCCATTTTAAAAATCAGATTTTGGTTTGTTAAATTAATACAGCGTATACAAATCTAACAAATTATGTCACCACCAAAAAGAAGAAAGCGATAATATAAAGTAATAAATTCATCCTAAATACATTATATTTAAAATTGAAAAAATAAATTCAATGAAAATATCCTCAAAACAAGACTTGTTACGCCGGATGATGATTGTAATTTCATTAATTACAACTTCACTAATTTTATGGAATACTTACCAATTTTTTCGAAAATTTAAAGAAGAAGAACGTCTTAAAATGGAAAACTTCGCTCAAGCACAAATTGAGCTAGGGAAAATTATCGATATTAATGGAAACATAAGTGATTTTCCATTAAAAATAATTCAAAGTAATTCGTCAACTCCAATGATTATTGAGGATTCTGAAGGAAATTTTCAATCCAAAAATATTGAACTTAGCAATGAAAATGTTCAAGAATACCTAATGTTATTGTCAAAAAAATTCAAAAAAGAAAATAAACCTATTCCCGTAATTTACAATGGAAAGACTTTGTCAACGATGTATTATGGCGATTCAGAGCTACTTAACAAACTCAAATACTACCCATTTGCACTACTTTTAATCCTCTTGCTGTTTAGCGCAGTTATATTACTCTATTACAAAAGCACACAAGTTGCGTCACAAAACAAATTATGGACTGGGATGGCTAAAGAGACAGCTCATCAAATTGGCACGCCATTATCTTCATTAGTTGGGTGGGCAGAGCTCTTAAAATCAGAAGCTGTAAACCCTGACTATGTATCTGAAATCGAAAAAGACATTCAACGCCTTGAAACTATAACTGATCGTTTTAGTAAGATTGGTTCCATGCCAGTCTTAAGGAAAAGTGACATTGTCAAAGCAACTATCGAATCTTTTAATTATTTAAAATCACGGAGCAGTAAATTAATTTCATTTGAAATCACATCTCCAGAAACAGAAATTATTGTCCCGCTTAATCTTGAACTATTTAGCTGGACCATCGAGAATTTAGTTATAAATGGCATAGATTCGATGAAAGGAAAAGGACTTATTACTTTGTCATTGACTACGACAGAAAAGATAGTATTGATTAATGTAACAGATAGTGGAAAAGGAATTAAAAATAACCTCTTTAAAAAGGTATTTGAGACTGGATTTACTTCAAAAAAACGAGGTTGGGGATTGGGGTTGTCACTTGCAAAACGAATTATCGAAGATTATCATAATGGTAAAATAAAGGTACTAAAATCAGAAATAGATGTCGGAACCACTATACAAATTAGTTTAAAAAGGCTGTAGGAAAGAAGCTATTTTCTTAGAGGTTTGTAAAAAATGTTCAGCATTAAAATCTTGCTTTTTGGTAAATTGAGCATCTTCCATGGAATTCAATGGAATGAGGTGAACATGAACATGCGGAACTTCAAGGCCGATAACTGTCATTCCTACTCTTTTGCAATCAATAGCCTTGTCTATGGCTATTGCAACTTTTCTCGAGAATTCCATCAAGTCAGTATAAGCTGATTTATCTAGATCAAACAGCTTATTTACTTCTTGTTTAGGAACACAAAGAGTATGTCCTTCTGAGTTAGGATTTATATCTAAAAATGCCAGAAATTGATCCGTCTCGGCGACTTTATAACAGGAGATTTCATTATTTATTATTTTAGTGAAAATGGAACTCATTAATTAAATTTTAAGTATTAATTTATCTTGAGATATTTAATATCTCAAAGTTCAAAATCCCGTTTGGTACCTGAATTACAGCAATGTCACCAACGCTTTTGCCTAACAAACCCTTTCCAATTGGAGAGTTTACAGATAATTTACCTGCAGCTAAATCAGCTTCGCCATCAGCTACTAAAACATAGTTCAATTCCATGCCATTTGATTGATTTTTTATTTTAACTTTTGATAATACTAAAGCTTTAGTATTATCGAGCTGAGATTCATCAATTAAACGAGCTCCTGCTAATGTTTCTTCGAGTTTTGATATACGCATTTCTAACATCCCCTGTGCCTCTTTTGCTGCGTCATATTCAGCATTTTCACTTAAATCTCCTTTGTCTCTAGCCTCAGCAATAGCTCTGGAAGCTTTAACGCGTTCCACGTCTTTGAGCTGCTTTAGTTCAGTTCTTAATTTTTTTAATCCTTCAGCCGTGTAATAAGATACATTGCTCATAATTGATAATTTTTAAAGTGGTCGTTTATTTATGTTTTTAAATAGTCTAAAAAGAATTTAGATATAAATACAAAAATCCCGTTTTCACGAGATTCATATACAAATATACAAAATATTTATGTTACAAATCTTTTTGTCGTAAATTGGGCATCTAACTAAAATTTTGTTTTGGTTCTAAATTAATACAGCCCTAGCAACTAATATGAATCTTAAAAAATTAAAAACACTAATACTATCAGCTTTAATTTTCATAGGATGCTCAAAGGCTAACAGCTATGATGAGTCATGCAATTTTCTAGCAAACATTAACGTCATAACATCAATAAACCTCAACCTTTCTCAGTACAATCAACTAACTTTTCCAAGTAACCCTGTTTACGTCCCTAATGTTGGTAATGGAGGAATTATAGTTAACAATACTGGTACTGGATATGTAGCGTTCGATGCAGCCGACCCTAATCATATTTACAGTGACTGCTCTGTTTTATCGGTTAACGGAATAGAGGGCGAATGTGGTTGTGACGACAGTAATAAGTATAGCTTATTCACAGGACAGCCTTTAGAAAACCTACAGCTTCGCTGTAGCTTAAAACCATACTTTGTAGAAATTAATGGGAACAGCCTTTTTATTTCCAATTGAAAAAGCTCGCCATAGTACGCTTTAACTAGTCTGTTTTTTAAAATTTTAAAGTTAATCCAACCAAAAAATTACGAGTGGCTTGTGGATAATATCCGGCTCCTTCAATAGTTGTTAATTGGCCAGGAACCGACCAGTCATCGTCGTATGTGTAATAGTAGCCGTTGGATACAAATTCTTTATCAAAAACGTTATTTACTAATGCTGAGACCACAACAGAACTAAAAACTGATTTCGGATTCCATTTGTAAGTGACATTTAAATCATTAATAAAATACGCATCCAATTTTGAGGTCTCAGTATCGGTATTACCCATATACTGATCTCCAACATATTTGCTGAGTAAACTTACACTTAAATTTTCTGTAGGGCTAAATATGAAGGCATTTGAAGCAACAATTTCTGGTGAAAAAGAAATATTGGTAGTTCCAAAATCTTTCAAAGCTCCGTCAATTTGAGAATATGTTTGCTTGTTTTTATTTGAGCTCAAGGTTAGCACTGGTTGTAGTATAAATGCATCTGATAGAGGAAAAGCAGCTTCTATTTCAAGTCCTATTCTGTAACTATCTCCGCTATTAGTTCGTATTGGAGCCCCAACATCATCCAAAGCACCGGTTAAGATTAGCTGTTCGTTGTATTGCATATAATAAGAATTAACATTTAAAACGACTCCTTGTTTACTAAAACGCCATCCTATTTCAAAATCATTTAACTGTTCTGGCTTTATTTCTGGGTTACTTTCAAAATCAGAACGGCTTGGTTCTCTATTAGCTCTTGCGTACGAAGCATATAGACTTGAACATGGTGCTAATTGATAAGACACTCCAACTTTTGGATTAAAAAAACTATAAGACTCATCGATTAGCATATTTACTAAATCAGAAGTAAGACCCGACGTTTTGTAGCCAACATTTCTAAATTGTAAATCTCCATAAACATCAATTTCAGAATTTAATGCATACGTGGCTTTTGCAAAAGCGCTAAAATCTGTTTTCTTTCCATTTCCAAAATAATATCGATCTCTAATTGAAGTTTCAAATGCAAATTGTCTTGCCCAAATTACTTCGCCAAAATGATCGCCGTCATAGTTACTGTAAGACCCACCAACTGTAAGGTCAAAATCTGATTCTTTATAGTTTAAAGTTGCATTAAATACATAAAAATCATTATCTAACCAGCGTCTTCTAATGAGGTCTGTTACTGCTGTACCATAAAAGTCAACTCCTGTGGCTTCTAAAATTCCACCATAAGTGCTAACAGCGTCGTCTTCTCTATATTGCTCAAAATAGCCTCTACCATATGTATAATTCAATCCTAAATTAGTGGACCAGCTTTGATTTATTTTTTGATTCCAATGAAGCTGATAATGGTCCTGTTTATAGTTGTCAATTTCGTTTTCGTAAGTGTAGGGGTTTTGACGGCGGTCTTCCTCTAATTGTTGTTTAGTCAATCCTTCCCAAGACTGATATGTTTTCTCATGACCTCCAAAAGTCAATGCTTTAATAAGAGTCCCATTATTGTTGTAGGTTCCTTGAACAAAATAAGATTTAAGATTGGAGAAAGCACGATCTACATACCCATCAGAATTTATTTTTGACAAACGTCCTGAGACCTCAAAAACATCATTAATTTTTCCTGTACTAAACTTAACTGAATGTTTTCTAGTATTGTAACTTCCAAAAGAATTTGAAATTTCTGCACTGGGCGTTTCAGACGAGGCATCTGTCAAGATATTAATACTTGCGCCAAAGGCTCCCGAACCATTGGTGGAGGTCCCAACACCTCTTTGAAGCTGAAGACTTTCAACCGAAGAAGTAAAGTCAGGCATATTTACCCAAAAAGCGCCCAAGGACTCCGCATCTGTAAATGGGATTCCATTAATTGTAACATTAGTAGAAAGCGGACTCACGCCACGAACTCTAATACCAGTGTATCCAATCCCTGCGCCAGCATCACTGGTTGTAACTACAGAAGGCAAGTAGTTTAATAAAATAGGAAGGTCCTGACCTAAATTACGAGACTCTAATTGCGCCTTAGCAACATTGGAATGAGCAATTGGTGCATTAGGTTTTACCCTAACAGACTTAACCAAAACTTCTTCTAAAGTTTGTGTTTTTGTAGAATCTAAATCTACTTGATTTTGTTGCGCAAATAGAACTGAGGTTGTCAGCATAAATGCAGATAAAAGAATACGATTTTTCATACGATAAAGTAATATCGAATAAAAAGAGGTAATTATTCTTTGTTAATTAATTAATAAAATACTTGAAGCAAAGGCTTCATTGAACATCAATTAAAAACAAAGCTTTGATTAATGTTCGTTTCCCTAAACAGCATTACCTGTTCTAGGTTCAATGGGTATGATCTCAGCCGATATCGGCACCCCTTTTTTGAGAACGTTACAAAGATACTTTAGAAAATTGTTTTAATAAATTATTTATTGACTTTTTTCAATGATTCTACAAATAAGATAATTTTTAAAACTTCACAAACCTACTGTTTTTAATAACTTATTAATTTCTTCTGTAGCCAATTTAAGTCTTTCTTTTTTACTTCCTTTTAATAGTATATACGGTTTATTGTATTTTTTTAACTGGTCTTCAAAAGCCTGAAACATTTTTTCTCTAGCATTTGGCTTGTCTCTTAAATCATCAGCCTCCCATGGCACATCAATAAAGGTCAACAAATATAAATCATAATGATTTCTAACAGCAAATTTTTCTAAAAGCGGATCACATACCCCTAAATAATAAGCTTCTGAATATACTTTTGTTTCCAGTAAATTAGTATCACAAATCAGTACAGTATTAGTTTTTTGACATAGTTTATTTTCTAAGCGCATTTGACCTAAAGCTATTGGTAACAAATCACTCGACTCACATGTCTTTCGCTCATTATTCCATTTGTCCTGAAGGTATTCACGAGCGTACTCTGGAACCCACACTGAGTTATAGTGTCTAGCTAAAGCCTTAGATAATGTTGTTTTTCCTGTAGACTCTGGGCCAAATAAAACTACTCTAATACAGTCTGAGTGCTGTTGCTTAAGTTCTTCTTCCATGCTAAAAATCCAAATATTGCTAAAATTGTGAAACCAAAATACTGTATACTAGTGAATGTTAATCCTTTGTAAAGATATAGAGGAACTGAGATTATATCCGCTATAATCCAGAAATACCAATTTTCAATTTTACGTTTGGCCATGAGCCACATGCCAACAAAAAATAAGGCTGTAGTCAAGGTATCTACATAAGCAACCCAATTAGTCCACATTTCAAAAAACTGATAAACTTCATAAACTAAAACTAACGTTGAAACGAAAATTACAATCCCAAATTTTTGTTCTCTTTTTGTAACTCTTGAAATTGGCGTTACATTTTCTGTATCTACTTTACGAGTCCATACGTACCAACCATAGATGCTCATGATAAAATAATAGCCGTTGATCATCATGTCTCCTAGTAGTTGCCATTTAAATAATAAATATACAAATATAGAAGTACTGATTAATCCGGTTGGAAAAACTAAAATATTATTCTGTTTAGAATACCAAACTGAAGCAAACCCAAAGAACACCGCAGTAATTTCCATTATTATATCTAAAACTGCGTAAGAACTATATTGTTCAAATAGAAGATTAAAAATTTGGTTCATAATCACTTCGGTCAAATTTAACAATTTTCATGCTCAAAACTACGTGATCTAATGCTTCAAATGAAGCTTTTATGGCTTTTGAAATAAATAGCATTAAAGTGTCATACTCGCCGTAAATCTGTGTGCTCAAAGGAGTTTCAATCACTTTGAATCCAGACTTGCGTAAACTTTTTATAAATGCTATGATTGGAGGCTCAAAATTGGTTTGTAAAGGAGTTAAGGTGAATTCTATTGAAATGTTCATAATGTATGATGTTAAATTTCTGGTTCAGTAATAACACACCCAAATCCTTCAAACTCCACAAAAGTAGCGATAAACTTCAACTTATGATGTCCTCGAACAATCCAAGCGATTGTATTATTTGATTCGGTACTAAAAGGAAGTACCATAAAATGTTTTTTAAAATTTATTCCTGGGGTCCCGTATAGCTTATAGAGGGCTTCTTTAGTGCACCATACCCAGGTCAGCTTCTTAATTTGAGATGGATCGTTCTTGTTTAAATAAAAAGTTTCATAGCCAACAAACTTTGGAGCTATTTTAATTATTTTAGAACGTTGTTTTTCAATATCAATTCCAACCTCAATTGAGCTAATCACTATTGTAGAAAAATTATAAGAATGCGAGATCGATATATGTTTACCATCTTTCAAATATGGCTTCCCAAATGAATCGTAAAATAGATCTGAATCTGAATAGCCAAATTCTCCTAACAACATTCTAACACTTAAAAAAGCTCTTCGATGTAATTCACTATTCATCCCTTTAATACGCTTCAAGCTCTCAACGTTCAAATCAGTGCTGCTCAACAAAGATTCAAGAGTCTCCGAAATCTTCCATACTTTAACAATAGTTTGTGAGTTTAAATCGATTGATTTGTAGAGTGGCATTTAATTTTTAAAAAGTTAATAGTTATCTTTGCAGCGAATAAAATTTAAAAACGAAAATAAGCTATTTTCTAAGTTAAAACCAAAATAGCGGATTTAAAAAATTGACTTATGAATGTGAAAACTATTCCCTATATCCCATATAAAGTAAAAGACATGTCGCTTGCTGACTGGGGTCGCAAAGAAATTGAACTTGCTGAAGCAGAAATGCCAGGTTTAATGAGCCTTCGTGAAGAATATAAAGATAGTCAACCTTTGAAAGGAGCTCGCATTGCTGGTTGTTTACATATGACTATTCAAACAGCTGTGCTTATTGAAACTTTAGTAGCTCTTGGAGCAGATGTAACATGGAGTTCGTGTAATATATTTTCAACACAGGATCAGGCAGCAGCAGCTATCGCAGCAGCTGGAGTACCCGTTTATGCTTGGAAAGGTTTAACTGAAGAAGAATTTGACTGGTGTATTGAGCAAACTTTGTTTTTTGGAGAAGACCGCCAACCTTTAAATATGATTCTTGATGATGGTGGTGATTTAACAAATTTAGTCTTTGATCACTACCCAGAACTTATGTCTGGAATTAATGGATTAAGTGAAGAAACGACTACAGGTGTTCACCGTTTGTACGAGCGTATGAAAAATGGGACATTATCAATGCCAGCTATCAATGTAAATGATTCGGTTACAAAAAGTAAATTTGATAATAAATACGGATGTAAAGAAAGTGCTGTAGATGCTGTTCGTCGTGCCACTGACATCATGTTAGCTGGTAAACGAGTAGTTGTTTGCGGATATGGAGATGTTGGTAAAGGAACTGCCGCTTCTTTTAGAGGTGCAGGAAGTATTGTTACTATCACTGAAATTGACCCTATCTGTGCCTTACAAGCTGCTATGGACGGATTTGAGGTTAAAAAACTAGAGACAGTATTGCCAATCGCTGATATTGTGGTGACGGCAACTGGAAATAAAGACATCGTATTAAGCGCTCATTTTGAGGCAATGAAAGACAAAACTATTGTTTGTAATATTGGCCACTTTGACAATGAAATAGATATGACATGGCTCAATGATACACATGGAGATACGAAAGTTGAAATTAAAGCACAAGTAGATAAATACACTATCAAAGGAAATGATATTATTGTTTTAGCTGAAGGTCGTTTAGTAAACTTAGGCTGTGCTACTGGTCACCCAAGTTTTGTGATGAGTAACTCCTTTACAAATCAAGTTCTAGCTCAAATTGAGTTATGGAATAACAAAAACGCCTATGAAAATGAGGTATATATGTTGCCAAAACATTTAGATGAAAAAGTTGCGAAACTTCACCTTGCCAAAATCGGTGTAGAGCTTACCGAACTTCGAGATGAACAAGCAAACTATATTGGAGTAGAAGTTCAAGGTCCATTCAAGCCTGAGTACTATCGATATTAAAATTTATGACATCCAAAAAAGCCAAAGTAAATACTTTGGCTTTTTTTTGTTTAAATTTATTCATCAAAAATTGGTTAATGGAATTCCTTAAGACATCAAGAAAAAATCTGCAACAAATAATAAAAATTATTGGAGAGGCTCAAGAATATCTAGCAATTCACAATATCGATCAATGGCAAAATGGTTATCCAAATGAAGAGGCTATACTCATAGATATAATAAATAATGAAAGTTATATAATTACAACTAAAGAATCTATAATCATTGGAACAGCTATGTTCTCTACTAAGAAAGAACCAACCTACAAATCCATTGAAGGGCAATGGATCACCAAATCCGATGCAAAATATGGAGTGATACACAGAATGGCAGTCACTAATAACTTTAGAAAAAAAGGAGTTGCAAAATTTATTTTTGAGAAGTGTGAACAACAACTCAGACAAAATGAAATTATGTCAATGCGAATAGACACGCATGAGGACAACCTAGCAATGCAGGGGTTGCTTTTAAAGCTAAAATACATTTACTGTGGAGTTATTTGTCTTGAAAATGGCGACAAACGCTTGGCTTATGAAAAATGTATGAGTAATTTATAGTAATAAAAAAAGCCTCGTAATACGAGGCTTTTTTTATTACTATTTTATTTGACTAAGCTTCAAAGGGAACAACAGACACATACGACTTATTGTTTCTCTTTTTGGTAAATTTCACAAGCCCATCAACTTTAGCATGAAGGGTGTGATCTTTTCCGGCATACACATTCTCTCCTGGATTATGTGCAGTACCACGTTGTCTAACGATAATGTTACCAGCTATAGCTGCTTGACCACCAAAAATCTTTACACCTAAACGTTTAGATTCTGATTCTCTACCATTTTTCGAACTTCCGACTCCTTTTTTATGTGCCATTTTATTTCGATTTTATTGTTATATGATTTAGCTTAAGGCTGAAATTAAATCAGCTTTTTTCATAGCTGAAATACCCGCAAGTCCTTTAGCTTTCGCTAATTCTTTTAATTTTGCTACTGTCATTGATGAAAGGTCTATTGATTCCTCTACCTTTGATGGAGCAGCTTTAACAGCTGGCTTAGAAACTTCTTTCTTTGCCACTGATTTTGGAGCAACAGCTTTAGCTGGTGCCGCTTTCTTAGCACCAGAAGCAACAATGCTCTCAATTTGTATTTCAGTTAAAGACTGGCGATGGCCGTTTTTAACTCTATAACCTTTGCGTCGTTTCTTTTTGAATACGATTACCTTGTCACCTTTAAGGTGCTTTAAGACTTTCGCTCCTACTTGAGCTCCGTCTATAGCTGGGGCGCCTACAGTTACTTTGCTGCCATCTGCTAAGAGAAGTACATTGTCAAAATTGACTTTTTTTCCTTCTTCAGTCTGCAAACGGTTAACAAAGACTTTTTGGTCTTTTTCAACTTTGAATTGATGCCCTGCTATCTCTACAATTGCGTACATAGCGTAACGTTTTTTATTAATTAATTTCCTTGCAAAAAAAGCAAGGCGGCTGCAAATATAATTCTATTATATTAAACTGCAAATAATTACAGAAGATATCCATTACAAATTACTCAATTAAATATGTGCTTCTAAAAAAATTGTTATTTTTGAAGGAAATCTGTAACAAATTTTCAAATTTCACGACTTACCTATAATATAATTAAAAAATTAAATTATGAAAAAATGCTTATGTTTACTCACTACTTTGCTTGGATTGATCTCAACAATTTCAGCACAAGAAGTTAAATTTGAAGAATACGATTTAAGCAATGGCCTGCATGTTATCTTACACAAGGAAAGTGCAGCACCTGTTGTTACAGTTGGTGTTATGTACCAGATTGGTGCCAAAGACGAGATTGAAGGAAGAACAGGGTTTGCTCACTTTTTTGAGCACCTACTTTTTGAAGGTACCGAAAATATAGAAAGAGGAAAATGGTTTGATATTGTTTCCGCCAATGGTGGGAGTAATAATGCCAACACTACACAAGACCGTACTTACTATTACGAAACTTTTCCATCCAATAAATTAGAAATAGGACTATGGATGGAAAGTGAACGAATGCTTCATCCCAAAATTGAAAAAATTGGTGTTGACACACAAAATGAAGTTGTTAAAGAAGAAAAGCGTCAACGTATAGACAATGCTCCATATGGAAAAATCATATACAGAACAGGCATAGACAATCATCTCTTTAAAGTCCATCCATACGGTCGGTCGGTGATTGGGTCTATGGATGATTTAGATGCTGCTGAACTAAACGAGTTTATTAGCTTTAATGAAAAATATTACAACCCTAACAACGCAGTACTTGTGGTTACGGGTGATATTGACATTGCAGAAACTAAATCGTTAATAATGGATTATTTTGGCACAATAGAAAATAATGCTGAATCAAATGTGAAATTAGAAATCATAGAGCCTGCAATTATTGAAACTAGATATGCTACTGAATATGATACTAACATTCAAATACCAGCTTATATTTTCTCATATATCACTCCAAAGTCAGTAGAAAAAGACGCGTACACCTTAGATTATATTTCATCAATTTTAACAGGAGGTAATAGCTCAAGGATGTACAAACGCATGGTAGATAAAGATAAGGTAGCATTGCAAGTACTTGCCTTCAACCAGGCAAATCAAGACTACGGAACTTACACTATGGGAGCTATCATAAAAGGTGAACCTAATTGGGATATTTTAAAGACCACCATGGATGAAGAAATTAAAAAATTACAAACAGAGTTGATTTCTGAAAAAGAGTACCAAAAACTTCAAAACCAGTTTGAAACTAATTATGTACAGGCAAACTCAAGTGTTGAAGGAATCGCTTCGTCTTTAGCTACATACCATATGCTGCAAGGAGATGCAAACAGAATCAACAAACAATTAGATATTTACAGAACAATCACCAAAGAGGATATTAAGCGTGTGGCAAGTACCTACCTTAATCCTAATCAACGCGTTGAGATCAAATATTTATCAGGAACCGACCCTGCAACAGATTCTACAAAACAATAAACATACCACAGTTATGAAAAAATATATTTTACACACATTAATTGCAGTCTTAATTGGATTTTCTGCAAATGCTCAAATAGATCGATCACAAATTCCATCATCAGGTCCTACTCCTGAGGTTAACCTAAGAGATGCTAAGGAATTTAAATTAAAAAACGGGCTGACCGTTTTGGTAGCGACAGACACAAAGTTTCCAGTTGTTAGCTGGAGTCTTAATCTCAACAACCCTCCAGTATTTGAGGGAAACAAAGCAGGCGTTCAATCATTAACTGGTGCCTTGTTAGGAAAAGAAACGCTAAAAAGTACAAAAGATGAATTTGCTGAAAAAGTTGATTTTTTAGGAGCATCCGTAAGCGTTAACCCTAACGGAGGATTTGGATATTGCTTGACAAAATACCAAGAAGATGTGTTTTCTCTATTTGCTGAAGCAGCATTTAAAACTAAATTCACACAAGAAGAATTAGATTTTGAAAAAGAACAGCTTATTGAAGGCATAAAGTCTGGTGAAAACAGTGCTGCTGCGATTGCTGGAAATGTAAGAGGTGCGGTTTTTTATGGAAAAAACCATGCTGCAGGTGAAATTGTAACTGAAGAAACCATCAATAATGTTTCTCTTGAGGATGTAAAACAGTTTTATACCGATCGATTCAAACCGTCAAATGGATTCATGTTATTTACAGGTGATATTACTGTAAAAGAAGTTAAAAAGTTATTAAAAAAATACATGAAGGGCTGGAAATCAGGTTCTGTTACTATTCCGGAATACCCCTCATTTGAGGACGTTTCAACTACTGAAATTAACTTCGTTGATGTTCCAAATGCAGTTCAAACAGAACTTGCAGTCATGAGTGTTTCTAAATTAAAAATGACAGATAAAGACTACCATGCTTGTTTAGTTGCGAACTATATTCTTGGAGGTGCATTTGGATCTTATCTAAACATGAATCTTAGAGAAAAGAACGGTTACACATACGGAGTAAGGTCAAGTTTAGGTACTGCCCGCTGGTACAATTCATCATTTAGAGTAACAACTAAAGTTAGAAACTCTGTAACTGACAGTGCTGTTGTAGAGATACTTAAAGAAATAAAACGTATTAAGGCTGAACCTGTAGACAATGAGTTATTGGTAAATGCAAAGGCTAAATTCTTAGGTAATTTCATCTTGCAGTCAGAAGACAAAACAGTAGCTGCCAGACGCGCTTTATCGATCAAAACTAACAAACTTCCTGAAGATTTTTACAAAAACTATATTGCTAACATTGATGCTGTAACAATTGAAGACGTACAGCGAGTTTCAAAAAAATATTTTAGCGACGATAATGTACGTGTCGTACTAGTGGGTAAAGGATCGGATGTTGTTGAAAATTTAGAGAAAATTGAATGGAACGGTAAAAAATTACCAATAAAATTCTTTGATAAAGACGCGAACAGTGTTGAAAAACCTGTGTTTTCAAAGCCGATTCCTGCTGGAGTAACTGCATTAACAGTCATGGAAAGTTATATTACAGCAATCGGAGGACTTGAAGCTATAAACGCTGTAAGCTCTGTTAATATTGCGGCTAATGTCAATATTGAGGGAATGCCTTTTAAACCTACAGCAACTATTAAAAAAATGTCTCCAAATATGTCTTCTATGGAAATGTCTATAGCTGGTATGGGAACAGTTATGAAACAAAAATATAATGGAACCACAGGATATTCCGAACAGCAAGGCATGAAAGCGCCAATGTCAGAAAATGAACTCTCAGAAAATGCAAAAGAAAAAGGTTTATTTCCAGAAACATACCTAGACGCAAGCTCAATTTCATTAGTTAGCTTAATAACTATTGAAGGAGCAGATGTTTACAAATTGATGATTAAAGAAGATTCCTTTCGTTATTATGATGCTAACTCTGGACTTTTGGTGAGAACTGAGAAAACAGAAGAAGCTCAAGGACAAAAGGTAACTTCTATTGAAGATCTTTCTGACTACAGAGAAGTCAATGGAGTCCTATTTCCATATGAACAGAAAATTACATCTGGTCCGCAAATAATAGGACTGTCAGCAACTGAGGTTATTGTTAATGAAGGAGTTTCTGCAGAAGATTTCAACTAAATAAATATTTTTAAAATAAAAAAGGTCTAAGCATTTGCTTAGGCCTTTTTTATTTTACTTTTCTGTTTACTAGGTAAACTCCCAATAATATAAGTAACGATGCAAGGCCTTGATTTATTCCAAAAACTTCTCCGTCTAACAGGCCCCATAGTAATGCAACCAGTGGCATCAGATAAGCAACTGAAGATGCAAATACTGGACTAGAAATTTGAATTAATGAATTAAAAACAATTTTAGCCATTACGGTTCCAAATAATGAGAGTATTATAACACAGCCAATTGATATATATATCGTATTGCTTAAAAAAGTCTCTGATGTAAAAAAGTTAGAGAAAGTTAATACAAAAATCGCTGGTACAATTATAGCCACAAAATTTCCAGTTGCGATTGCTAAAGGTTTAACCTCTTGAAGATAGCGTTTTATTATGTTTACACTGCTAGCATACATGACCGTTGCTAGAACCACAAGTCCTGCATACAAATAATTTTGATCAGGATGAAGCTCCATATTATTAAAAATAAGCATTGAAGCTCCTACAAAGCCAAGAATCACTCCAAAAACTTGAGTTCTTGATGTAGCTATCTTAAAAACTGCCAATCCAATTAGAACCGTATTTAATGGGACCAAAGAGTTTAAAACAGAAACAACTCCACTATCAACCTCTGTCTCAGCATATGCGAACAGAAAAGAAGGGAAAAAAGTGCCTATAAGCCCTGTAATAACTATCCACTTCCATTGATGAGTCTCAATTGTTTTTAGAGATTTAAATCCAATTGAAAAAATAAACAAAGAGGATAATACAGTCCTTAAACTGCCTAATTGTAAAGGGGAAAGGTCCAAAAGACCTTTTTTTATCAAAATAAAAGAACTACCCCAGGTAAATGCAAGTAGAAAAAGATAAAACCACTTTTTTTGTTCAATATTCATTTCTAATTATTTATGGATTACAAAATTGAGCAATAAATTAGAAAAACAATCAAATATCTTTACATTTGTTTATAATTTATAATAGTTCCATGGAGTTTTTAAAAAATATTTTAAGCGTAACGTTTATTTTAATCATATTATCGTCTTGTATGAAAGATAAAAACGCAGAAATCAAAACTATTAATTTAAGTTCAGAGAAAATAAACCAAAAGCTAGACCCTAATGCTGTTTATTCAAAAGCTGTGTTTAACATCAAAGGAATGACTTGTGAAATGGGCTGTGCCAAAACTATTGAGAAAAAACTAGCAAAAATGGATGGTATGAAATCAGCTGTTGTAGACTTCAAAAATGAAATGGCTTCTGTGGAATTTGACGTTGCTAAACTTAATCATTCAAGCATTACCAAAGCAGTGAATCAAGTCAGTGACATTTACTCTGTTGAAAATATGCAAACTCTTAAAGCTGCGTCTACAAGTAACTAAACTTTAGAAAGCCACTTTAATTAGATTTCATTAATGATTCAATTTCATCAATTTCAATGGGAATATTCTGCATTAAATTTACAGGGTATCCACTAGTTTGAATCACTACATCGTCCTCAAGTCTGATTCCCATATTTTCTTCAGGAATATAAATTCCTGGCTCAACAGTAAAAACCATATTGGACTGCATAGGGGATTTTAAAGTGCCGAAATCATGAGTATCTAATCCCATGTGGTGAGAAGTTCCATGCATGAAATATTTTTTATAAGCGGGCCACTTTTGATCTTCATTTTGTACGTCAGCTTTATCAATCAACCCTAACGATAATAGTTCGGAAGTCATTAATTTTCCGACCTCCACGTGATAAGCATCCCACATAATTCCCGGAGCAAGTAATTTAGTGGCTTCATTTTTAACGTTTAGAACCGCTTGATAAACTGACTTTTGGCGTGCTGTAAATCGACCATTAACAGGGATTGTCCTTGTCATATCACTTGAATAGTTAGCATACTCAGCTGCCACATCCATAAGTAAGAGATCGCCATCTTTACATTCTTGATTGTTTTCTATATAATGCAACACACAAGCATTATATCCGGAACCAATGATAGGGGTGTATGCAAATCCTTTTGAGCGGTTTCTTAGAAATTCATGAGCGTATTCTGCCTCAATCTCATACTCCATAACTCCGGGCTTTACAAACCCTAAAATCCTCCTAAATCCTTTTTCAGTGATGTCACATGCCTTTTTAATAAGGGTAATTTCTTCAACTTCTTTCACCCCTCTAAGAGATTCCATAATCGGGAAGCTAGGAAGTAACTTGTGATTAGGATATGAAGATTTGATCATTTTAAGAAAACGATCTTCTCGAGTCTCCATCTCTACTGCTTGCCGGTAATGCTCATTATTATTGTAATAAAAGTGTGTCGACTCTTTCATCAATTTTGAGAAAACAGAGTCAAATTCCTCTAACCAATAAACTGTCTTAATACCTGATGAGGCGGTTGCCTGTTTCTTACTAAGTTTAGCACCTTCCCAGATAGCAATTAGATCGTTAGTTTCTTTTACAAACAGTATTTCACGTTGTAGCTCATTTTTTGCGTCAGGAAAAACAAGTAAAATACTCTCCTCCTGATCTACCCCGCTTAAATAAAAAATATTTCTATGCTGTTCAAATGGGAGTGTACTATCAGCCCCCGTAGAAAAAATATCATTTGAATTAAATATGGCTATAGAATTTGGCACCATCTGCTGTGATAACTTAAACCTATTCTTTATAAATAACTCTGAACTAATTGAATGATATTTCATAACGAATTTTATTTTAGGTCAAATTTAAGAATTTAAAAAACAATAAATAAAACTAAATCACTCTGGTTTATTTAATTTGTTTAGAATCGTTCTAAATAAACAAAATAAACCCATTGTAATTGTCTAAAACGTTGTCGTGAAGTACCTTTGTTAAGTTCAAAAAAACTAAATGATAATGAGTGGTATTTTTAAGTCATCAATTGGGAGAAAGATAGCCATGGCACTTTCTGCTTTTTTTCTAATGTTTTTCATTTTACAGCATTTTGCAATCAATATACTTTCTGTCATAAACCCAGATACTTTCAACGAAGTTTCTCATTTTATGGGCACTAATCCTCTAGTTCAATTTGCATTACAACCTATTTTGATTTTTGGAGTTATTTTTCACTTTACAATGGGTTTTATTTTAGAGTTTAAAAATAAATCGTCTAGGTCTGTGAATTACGCAAAGAATAATGGAAATGCAAACTCTACTTGGGTAAGTAGAAACATGATTTACAGCGGAGGATTTATTTTAGTATTTTTAATTATTCATTTTATCGACTTCTGGATTCCTGAGTTAAATATAAAATATGTTATTGGAGACTCTTCAGGTCTTTTACAAGACGGCTCTGGATATAGATATTTTGAGGAACTTCAACACAAGTTTATACCACTTTGGCGTGTAGTTCTGTATTGTATTGGCTTTGTATTTTTATCCCTTCATTTACTTCATGGTTTTAATTCTGCATTCCAATCAGTTGGAGCGAATAATAAATATACCCAGTCGCTTAAAGGGTTTGGCAAAGCATATGCGATTGTAATTCCGTTGGGGTTTATCGTAATTGCACTCTTTCACTACTTAAATAATTTACACTAAATTATAGGATTATGGCTTTAGACTCAAAAATACCTGAAGGTCCATTGGCAGATAAATGGACAAATCATAAAAACAATATTGATCTTGTAAATCCTGCTAATAAACGCTTGTTAGATGTCATAGTTGTGGGTACCGGTCTTGCTGGAGGGTCAGCAGCAGCTACACTGGCTGAACTTGGGTATAATGTAAAAGCATTTTGTTTTCAAGATTCTCCAAGAAGAGCTCACTCAATTGCGGCTCAAGGGGGCATCAATGCTGCTAAAAATTATCAAGGTGATGGTGATTCTACATATCGACTGTTTTACGATACCGTCAAAGGCGGTGATTACCGTTCGAGAGAAGCGAACGTACACCGTTTGGCTGAAGTATCAACAAATATAATTGACCAATGTGTAGCACAAGGAGTTCCTTTTGCAAGAGATTACGGAGGATTATTAGACAACCGTTCATTTGGTGGAGTTTTAGTTTCAAGAACGTTCTATGCAAAAGGACAAACAGGACAACAGCTTTTGTTAGGGGCCTACTCAGCAATGAACCGACAAATTGGTCGTGGAAAAATTAAAATGTACAATCGTCATGAAATGCTTGATATAGTTGTAGTTGACGGAAAAGCACGTGGAATTATCGCTCGTAACTTAGTTACTGGAGAAATAGAACGACACTCTGCACATGCTGTTGTTTTGGGATCTGGCGGTTATGGAAATGTCTTTTATTTATCTACCAATGCCATGGGTAGCAATGTTACTGCTGCTTGGAAAGCGCATAAACGTGGCGCTTACTTTGCTAACCCTTGTTACACACAAATTCATCCAACATGTATTCCTGTTTCGGGAGATCATCAATCTAAGCTAACCCTAATGTCTGAATCCTTAAGAAATGATGGGCGTATATGGGTTCCAAAAAACATAGAAGATGCTAAAGCAATACAAAATCGTCAGTTAAAGCCAATAGATCTTGAAGAAGATATGCGTGATTATTTCTTAGAAAGACGATATCCTGCATTTGGAAACTTAGTTCCTAGAGACGTTGCTTCAAGAGCCGCCAAAGAACGATGTGATGCTGGTTTTGGAGTAAATAAAACAGGAGAAGCAGTTTTCTTAGACTTTGCTGCTGCCATTGTTAGATACGGAAAAGAAAAAGCCCACGTAAAAGGACTTAATGAAGAAGATGATTTGCTTATTCAAACCCTAGGAAAAGAAGTCGTTAAAAGCAAATACGGAAATTTATTCCAAATGTATGAGAAAATTGTAGATGAGAATCCCTACGAAACTCCTATGATGATTTATCCAGCTGTTCACTACACTATGGGTGGTATTTGGGTAGACTACAACTTGCAAACAACCATCCCTGGTTTATATGCAATTGGAGAGGCTAACTTTTCTGAGCATGGTGCAAATCGTTTAGGAGCGTCAGCTTTGATGCAAGGCTTGGCCGATGGCTATTTTGTATTACCATATACTATAGGAAACTACTTATCCAAAGACATTAGGACAGGACCTATCTCGACAGACTCTATTGAATTTGAAGAAGCAGAGACAAAAGTAAAAAGAGAAATAAATCACTTTATCAATAATAATGGAACTAAACCGGTAGACTATTTTCACAAGCGTCTTGGTAAAATCATGTGGAATAAATGCGGAATGGCTAGAAATGAGAAAGACTTAAAAGAAGCTATTGAAGAAATCTCAGCACTTCGTGATGAGTTTTATAAAGATGTTAGAGTTCCAGGAAATGAAGATGAATTTAATGAAGAACTTGCTAAAGCTGGACGAGTAGCTGATTTTTTAGAGCTAGGTGAGCTGTTTGCTAAAGATGCACTGGTACGCGAAGAATCTGCTGGCGGTCACTTTAGAGAAGAATATCAAACAGCTGAAGGAGAAGCAAAACGAAGAAAAGAATTTCAATTTGTATCAGCATGGGAATACAAAGGTGCTCCAAAAGATGCTGAACTACACAAAGAAGAATTAGTTTACGAAAATATTGAAGTTAAAGAACGATCCTACAAATAAGCACTGAAATGAATTTAACATTACAAATATGGCGGCAGGAAAACGCCCAGACTAAAGGAAAAATTGTAGAATATCCTATTCAAGATATCTCTCCAGACATGTCATTCCTTGAAATGTTAGACATACTCAATAGGCAACTTATTACTAACGGAGATACTCCGGTTGCATTTGATCACGATTGTAGAGAAGGTATTTGCGGTTCCTGTTCATTATATATTAATGGTGAAGCCCATGGACCTGATCGTCGAGTAACAACCTGCCAACTACACATGCGCAAGTTTAAAGATGGTGATACAATATTCATTGAACCCTTTAGAGCAGATGCTTTTCCAGTTATTAAAGATCTAGTAGTCGATCGCTCCGCTTTTGACAGGATACAACATGCCGGTGGTTTCATTTCTGTAAATACTTCTGGAAATACTCAAGATGGAAATTCTATTCCTATTTCAAAACATGATGCTGACGAAGCTATGGATGCTGCTACTTGTATTGGTTGTGGTGCGTGTGTAGCAAGTTGTAAAAACTCATCTGCAATGTTATTTGTTGGCGCAAAAGTATCTCAGTATGCTTTGTTGCCACAAGGACAAATTGAAGCGCCAGACCGAGTTCAAAATATGGTTGCACAAATGGATTTAGAAGGTTTTGGAAATTGTACTAATACTGGTGCGTGTGAAGTTGAGTGTCCTAAAGGAATCTCACTAGAAAATATTGCACGAATGAACCTAGAATTAATTAAATCTAGTATTAAATCTTAATCAGTCAAAACAAACTCTTCAATCGTATCCCAACCTGCTCGAACTTCTATAGGTTCAGAAGCATAACTAACGCGTTCAGGCTGAATTTTGTTCAAGTAATCTCCAGTATCAAACATTCCGTTTTGATTGCTATCAAAAATAGCTCTGAGAAAATAAATTCCTGGACTCACATCCTTAAAATCAACAGTCATAGAATTCTCTGCTAAATATGATTCTATAACTTCTCCTTTGGGGTTTATAATTTGAATAATCAATGGAAAGACTCCATTGATTATATTAATCCTTACGTTTCCATAGTCGGACTGAAATTTAGTTGTAGCGCTGTAGTCTAAGGTATCATTTTGTGTTCCATAAAAGTCGGTCAAAGCACCTGGAAGTAATTGAATTTTATAATTATTCTTTTCAGTTTTATCAAAATTTAAAACTAGACTGTTTGAAATAGAATCTAAAACTAACGATGACTTCAAGAAAATAGAATCTTTATCGATAATTCGCAGTTTAGTTTCGTCTATAAATTCTAAAGGTGTTGAAGCGCTAACAATATAGGGATCATCTAGCTTTAAACTAGAAGAAGATGACTTAAGTATCAAAGAGTCCGATTTAAGTTCTTTAATTCTTACGACCGCTGTATCAACAGACTTAGAATGAATGATTTGAAATATTAGAGAGTCTACTTCTAAATTTGGACGAAACCAATAGTTTAAAGTATCTTTATCTTTTTCTTTTATGACTAACGATGAGAAATTTTCTGGAACATCAGAAAGTATATTAATTTTCATTTGTTCCAAATCACCTTCATAACCAAAAGAAATTTTATTCTTAGACGTTTGTTTTGCCCTTTTAAAATTATAATCAACAGATTCTTTGAATAACCGCAAAACATAAGCAGTATCAGATGGAACAGTTATCGACTGTGTTCTGTATGCAATTTTATCACTTTTTTGCTGAAATGTATAGTCCGGATTTTCTTCTTTTAATGCAGTTAGTAAATATGATCCTTTTTTTATATTTTCAAGTTTGAAACTAGAAACGCTATCAGTAACAGCTACATACTTGGGCTTTTGCTTGTAAACAATAGAATCATAAAAATTAGAATCTACTTCATATAACAAAACTGCAACACGGTCATCTACTTCTTTATTAAGTGCATCTAATACAATTCCAGAAACAGAAAGTGAGTCTATATAGTTTCCTGTAGAAAACACATATTTGTAATAAGGAAACACATTTCCCTCATTATTATCAGCAATACTTTCTCCAAAATTAAACGCATAAGTGGTGTTGGATTGAAGAGTATCAAAAATTTTAATAGTAATCTTCTTACTTGCAGCCCCAACAGGTGATATCTCTGGCTCAAAACTCATTGGGGGGGATATAATAAGTTGTTTTTGGATGTTTTTTAGCTTTACATATTCATCAAATTGAATTTCAATTTCTTTGGCATCAAAATTTATAGAAAAATTTTCTGGGCTGGAGCTAATTATAACAGGTGGAGTTTCGTCTTTATCGCCTCCAGTAGTTGTTCCCCTATTTGCACAATGAGATAAAATCAAGGAGATTGCTATTAAAAACCCAAGCTTAGCTATTTTTTTACGCATTAAAAATGTGTTTTATGCAAAGTAACAATATATTTTAGTTCTAACGAAAAATGAAATACGTTATTGAAGAATTGCTAAATTTAGACAAACCTAGATCAAAACAAATAAGTCTACGTTTCGCAAACCAATATAATAATCCAAAAAAGAGAATTAAATCTCATATTTATGGTTAAGTTTAATACATAATTGACAATGTTTCCTATTTTTGTAAGATGACAAATCAACCCGATACCTTTAAAAAAGTAATATCTCATGCTAAAGAATACGGATTTGTATTTCAAAGCAGTGAAATTTATGATGGCTTAAGCGCAGTTTATGACTATGCTCAAAACGGAATTGAATTAAAGAAAAACATTCGTGAGTACTGGTGGAAAGCCATGGTTCAAATGAACGACAACATTGTAGGGCTGGATGCTGCGATTTTTATGCATCCAACAACATGGAAGGCTTCTGGTCACGTTGATGCGTTTAACGACCCTTTAATCGACAATAAAGATTCTAAAAAGCGATATAGAGCTGATGTTCTAATTGAAGATTATTGCGCAAAGATTGAAACAAAAATTGATAAAGAAATAAAGAAAGCAGAGAAACGCTTTGGGGATAGTTTTAACAAAGACGAATTCATTAGTACTAACACTCGTGTAATTTCTTATCAAGATAAAATAAAATCTGTTTTGTCACGTATGGGGAAGTCGTTAGAAAATGAAGATTTAGATGATGTAAAAGCACTTATTGAAGAACTTGAAATTGCTGACCCTCTAACAGGAAGCAAAAACTGGACGGATGTTAAGCAATTTAATTTGATGTTTGGCACTAAACTAGGAGCGAGTGCAGAAAGCGCTATGGATTTGTACTTAAGACCTGAAACTGCACAAGGAATATTTGTAAACTTTCTAAATGTTCAAAAAACTGGTCGTATGAAAATCCCTTTTGGGATTGCACAAACCGGAAAAGCTTTTAGAAATGAGATTGTAGCCCGTCAGTTTATTTTTAGGATGCGTGAATTTGAACAAATGGAATTACAGTTTTTTATTAAACCAGGAACTCAAGTAAAATGGTACGAATACTGGAAAGAAGCACGCATGAAGTGGCATTTGTCTTTGGGTATGGGTAGTGAGAACTATCGTTTTCATGACCACGATAAACTAGCTCATTATGCTGATGCGGCTTCTGATATTGAATTTAAATTTCCGTTTGGTTTCAAAGAACTTGAAGGTATTCATTCCAGAACAGATTTTGACTTAAATCAACACCAGACTCATTCTGGAAAAAAACTTCAGTACTTTGATCATGAGGACAATAAAAGTTATACCCCATATGTTCTAGAAACCTCTATTGGATTAGATAGAATGTTTCTAGCTGTATTCTCAAACGCGCTGACTGAAGAAACTTTAGAAAACAACACAACAAGAACGGTATTAAAACTACCATCTGTCTTAGCACCTACCAAGGCAGCAATACTTCCTTTGGTAAAAAAAGATGGACTCCCAAAAGTTGCAAAATCCATTGTAAAAGAATTAAAATGGGACTTTAATGTGGTTTATGACGAAAAGGATGCTGTTGGTAGGCGTTACCGCCGTCAAGATGCCTTGGGTACTCCTTTTTGTGTTACTGTAGACCATGACACCCTAGAAGATGATTGTGTAACTATCAGATTCCGGGATACCATGAATCAACAGCGTGTTAAGATAGGGGATTTAAAATCTATTATAGAAAACGAAGTTTCTATGAAGAACTGGCTGAAGAAAATGTAATTAATATTAAAAACATGAAACTTAATAAGCTTTATTATTTTACTCTAATTACTTTTTTAATTTCCTTAAAAGGTCACTCTCAATTGAATGCTAGTGTAATTGGGGCTGCACAAGTTTTAGACAATAACTGCTTCTTGATAACTCCAGCTGTTAACGATCAGTCGGGAGGTGTTTGGTATGATAATCTCATTGATTTCTCAAATGATTTCACCATTTACTATCAAAGTTATTTTGGTAGCAACGATGCGGATGGAGCAGATGGAATGGCTCTAGTTATCAAACAAAATTCTAATCCAGCGATTGGGGATACAGGGGCATTTATTGGTTATGGAGGTATAGATCAGTCCTTGATTGTTGAGTTTGATACATTTCAAAACAATGGAGGAGCTGACCAAGGGCCAGAGGCTTTTAGCGACCCAACCTATGATCATATAGCTATTATGAAAAATGGTGTTGCTGACCACGCATCTTCTTCCAATTTAGCAGGTCCAATTCAGGCTAGTGACAATAGTGTTAATATAGAAGATGGTGTAGACCATGAGGTTAAAATTGAATGGATTTCAAGCAGTCAAACACTTAAGGTTTACTTTGATTGCAATTTAAGACTGAGCATAACAGAAGATTTTAAAAATACAATTTTTGAAGGTGATAGTAGTGTTTATTTTGGCTTTGTAGGTTCAACTGGAGGACTGAATAATATACACCGTGTATGTTTTAACAGTGTCTCATTTATTGAAAATTTGGTTCTTGAGGACGAAACTATTTGTGAAGGAGAAAATATACAAATTGATGCTAGCATTCCTAGTGGAGATAGCTATTTGTGGTCACCAGAGCAAGGGGTAAGTGATATTAATAGTGCTTCACCCATATTATCTCCAACAGAAACTACCACCTATATAGTAACCGTTACGGACATATGCGGAGACCCTTCTACACAAAGTGTTACTATTAACGTAACCCAATCAGACCAAGCTCCTTTGTTTGATCAAATTGACCCAATCTGTTTTGAAGATGTTCTAGACCCACTTCCCAATGCCTCAATTGAAGGGGTTACAGGAACTTGGTCACCTGCACTTGACAACACAGTAAGTACAGAATATACGTTTACACCTGATGACGGTCAGTGCGCATCTATAGCTGAAATGACTATTATTGTTCTTCCTCTAACTAGTCCTGATTTTACGCAAATAGATAATGTTTGCGAAGGAACTGACACTTGGGCTGGTGGATCTCCTTTTCCCGCAGCATCAAATAACGGAATAATTGGAGTATGGAATCCTTCTTTTGATGCCTACAACACAACTACTTACAACTTCAGCCCTGACGATGGTCAATGTGCTTCAACAACTGAAATGACTATCGTTATCATTCCTCAGACAAATCCTGAATTTACTCAAATTAATGATACTTGCGAAGGGGCTCTAATAACATTACCAACTATTTCAAATGAAGGTATCATAGGAACATGGTCCCCGGAGATTAACAATACAACAACAACTGAATATACTTTCACACCAGATCCTGATCAGTGTGCAAACCAAACTAATATGACTGTTGTTATTAACGAAAAAATAAACCCTGTTTTTGATTCTGTGGATACAATATGTAGTGGTGAAATTATAACTGAATTTCCTGCAACATCTTTAAACGGAATTACAGGAACTTGGTCGCCAGCGTTAGACAATACTGTAACTACTACTTACACATTCACCCCAAACGATGGCGAGTGTGCTAATCCAATAAACACTACAATTACGGTGCTACCTAACACAGAATCCACTTTCAATCAAATGGATGCAATATGCGAAGGTGAATCATTAACATTACCTTTAAATTCTATCGAGGGAATTACGGGTACTTGGCTCCCTGCTATTGATAATACATTAACCACAGAATATACTTTTACACCAAGTCCTAATCAGTGTGCTAGTGACGCAACTATGGTTGTAACGGTAACTGCTTTAATCATTCCAACGTTTACAGAGATTGGTACTATTTGTATTGGCGATACTTTACCAGAATTACCATCTACATCAATTAATAATATAACTGGTACTTGGTCGCCGGCAATTAACAATACAGCAAGTGCGGAATATACGTTTACACCAGATAATGGTCAATGCGCTTTAGATACCACAATGACTGTAACCGTTCTTGAAGAAATTGAGCCTGAGTTTACACAAATAGATCCTATATGTATAGGGCAAATCATTAGTCCTCTACCACAAGTCTCAAATAATAATATTACTGGTACTTGGTCCCCTGCATTAAATAACTTAGAAACCACTACTTATACATTTACTCCAGAAAATGGACAATGTTCTTATTTAACCTCGATGACAATTGAGGTGGGGACTTTCAGTCCAATATCAATTACTGCAAGCAACATCTCAAATGATTTTGATTCAAATCAAATCATTTCAGTGACTGCGTCAGGTGGCAGTGGCAACTATGAGTTTCAATTAGATGGAGGTTCGTGGCAAACCAATTCAACTTTCGAATATGTAACAGGATGTGAAGAACACATAGTAGCAGCAAGGGATATTGATGGATGTATCTTTGAAACCCAGACAAGCGTTATGATCATGGACTATCCAAAATTCTTAACTCCAAATGGAGATGGGTATAACGATACATGGAATATTAAATGCCTAAAAGAAAACCCTTTAGCTAAAGTCTCAGTGTTCGATCGCTTTGGAAAATTAATAACTACGTTTAAGCCAATAGAGAATAGCTGGAATGGAACATTCAATGGGCAACTATTGCCCGCAAGTGATTACTGGTTTGTTGCTGAATACCTAAATAATAATGGAATACAAGCTACGTTTAGATCACATTTTTCGCTACGCTACTAAAAGAAATATTCAATTCGTTTTATCTCAATTATCAACAAAGCCCATAACATTAATTATGGGCTTTGTTGATTTATTAATAGTCTAGACTTTTTGTTTTATCGTTTCAATGCGAAGTGTGCTCTTAGCACTTGTGGGTTTCCAGTAGTTGGATCTGTAT